>Ga0210240_100040_pt1 | contig 73801 bp, 54 predicted proteins | sample ChrtobMetP5a_4mM_FD_155463 | JGI IMG/M metagenome (GOLD analysis project Ga0210240, IMG submission 155463) | Chrysochromulina tobin associated microbial communities from unialgal haptophyte culture, Seattle, Washington, United States - P5a_4mM | ecosystem: Host-associated > Algae > Haptophytes >...
CGAAGGGCGAGAGAGGCGTCGGGTGTTGCGGGAGGGTGGGACGGCGGGCGGAGGCGCGAGGCGCGACGGGGTGATCGGGTTCTGACGAATACATATCTGATTAGGATAGTGATTCTGACTCTGACAACGAATCGGGTTGGGAGTACCAGTACGGGTCGGGAACATAAGACTCGCGAGACGGAACAGTAAAGGCGGACTGGTACCGGGGCGTGCAGGCGGGTGCAGCGGATGCACGGTGACGCCTCGGTGCCCCGACGAAGCGGCAGCGGCGGTGCAGGGGGGCGCGCGGGCGCTGCGCCTCGGGCGGCGGTGCGACGGCGGTGCGGTGCCGAAGAGGGCGGCGACGAGGGCGAGGAGGGTGAGGAAGATAACCAGCGCGGGAAGGGCGGAGATGAGGGAGGTGAAGGCGCCCGGGGCGGTTGCCGAGGCAGCGCCCATGCTGCCAGCGGCCATGCCGAGCGGGCTCTGCGCGAGGCGCGCCGCGGCCTCCGCCAGCTGCGTGGCGGCCTCGAGCGCGACGCGCGCCGCATGCTGCTGCTGCTTGGATGGCACTGGCCGATGCACTTGCGTGGCGTCAGGCGTGCCCTCTTTGCGGGATGGCGAGCGCGGCGGTGACGCGTCAGCGAAGGCGTCGCGGCGGTCAGCGGAGGCGTCGCGGCGGTGGCGAGTGGCGAGAACGCGCGGGCAACCAGTGTCAAGATCCTCGTCGGCGGACAGCTCGTCGTCCTCCCAGCTGGAGGGGAGGGGCGGCGCGACCTCCATGGCCAATACCTCGGCCTCAGTCATCCTCAACACCTCGGCCACCGTGGCAGGGGGCGCGGCGGCCTTGGGCAGTGAAGACGGCGTCGGGGCGTGTGCGGGGCGAGCGGAACGCTTGTTCGGGCTCCCGGGGGGTGGCGGCTCCTCCCGGGGCTGGCGCGGTGGCGACGAGGGGCGCGGTGGGCTCGTGGCGATGGCGGCGGCCGGAATCGACGCGTCCCATTTCTCGACGGCACGTTCCCCATAGTATTCGACGAATTCGTCGAATGTGTACGGCTTGCCGTTGCTGTCGAGGCGCATCTCGCCAGAGCGGTCGTCGATCGAAGTCGTCGCGCCCTCAAGGTCCTCGAGCGCGGCGCCGGTGTTGACGGCCGCGGCGGGGTGGTCGCCAGGGTTGCACGATGCAGCGAGCGCAGCGCCGTGCTGGCGACTGGCTGCTGACCGCTTGCCCGCGACCTTGACGTGCGCGGGGAGCGTGTCAGTGCCAGTGGCGCGGTCCAGCCTGTGCTGGTGCACCGTGGCGCCGACGCACTGCAGGCAGTCGGCCTGTGCGTCGAGGGCAGAGAAACCGTCCATCTCGGAAGGTGGCTCGAAGAGCTTGCGGGGCGGGAGCACGGACGCCGCGGCGGGTCCCTTGGCAGGCGTGATCGGCGGCGGCCGGTCGCCGGTCGACGGGCGGTTGCGGCTGTCGCGGTGTGACACGGAGGCGGCGGAGCCGGAGGTTGTGCCGCGGGTGCGTTGGAGTCTCGCGTCGAGAGCCGGGGCGACCGGCACGGCGAGCACGCGCCCGTCGGTGCGCCTGCCCGACGTCGACGGGTAGTTCCGATCGTAGAAGGCTTGAGCAGCCTCCGGGGTGAAGACCTTCCGGCCGTTCTTGAGGATCATGTACGCGTCATCCGGTCCCAGCAGAGAGTCTGGGAGCGCGCAAGCATCTGGACCGAGATCGCCACGGATGATGGCCGCCTGTAGCGCCCCCACGGATTCGTAAGTGACGATGTCGCCGGTGATGACGAGGTCAAGGCAGACGCGCGAGGTTACGCCAGAAAGGACCGTGCCCGTCGTCGCGTTGCGCAGGAGCAGGCCGTCGCCACCGCCGAGGCGGTGTCCGTATGGGCGCACGTCGTGCGTCTTGCGGCCAGCGCCCGTGGAGGCGATGTTGTTAAGTAGGTTGAGGTGCTGCCCTTTGACACGTACGGTGGCGAAGGGCAGGATGGTAGGCGCACTCGGCGATGTTGGCGAGTCTGGCGCGGCGAATACGCGCGGTGGGCGCACGGAGGTGGGCGGGCCGACTCTGCCGGCCCACGTGGTGGCTCTCGCTGGATCGACGGGCGTAGAGGCTGGTGGCGCAGCCACGATCGGCCGACCAGGGGAGAGTGTCATGCCCACTTGCAAGCCACTTGGGAATTGCAGAGCAAAGTTGGATTTGATGACGCCGGCCTTGCAATTTGCGGCGAGGGCGGCGAAGAAGGCTTCAATGGTTGCAGGTTCGGCGCATTGAAACAATCCACAGGGCGGGCGCGTTGCCGCCGATGTCTGGTAGCACTCCGAGATCGTAGAAGGAGGAGCATCGAGCATGGGTGAGTCTCCCGGCGCGGTGGAAGCGCGCGCTCCGGTGGGCGCGAGACCGGAGTCCGCGATGAGGAGGCCAGGCGGTGCGAGCACCGGCGGCATGGATTCGGAAAGGGCTGTCGTGTCGGGGCGCGCGAGCGCCGCCGACGTCGTCTCTCGCATCATTATTCACAGTACACGTGTATGTGTTAAACTTGCCCTCCTCAACTTCCAATGTTGGTGTGATGTGAATAGTTGGCGACAAGATGATGCAAAGGTCGGGACCCGAAGTGGCGCTTTGCTATGTGCATCCGCGCGGTGACGCTCGCGACGCTCGTGAGCGCGCTCGCGGCGGGGGAGGAAGTTAAAGGCCGCGGCACCTCGATCGATGATGGCCCCAAGTTCAACGTGCAGCTGCTCAATGGCGCACTCCGGCGGCCGCCGGCTGGGCGCAGCATCGTGATGACCAAGAAAAACGGCAAGCGCTATCGCTGCCACCTGCCGAGCACGAGCACGAGCGGCGCCGCGGAGGAGACGAGCGGGACCCCGCCATCGACACCGCCGTTGACCAGCTACTTGCAACAGCTCAAGAACACGTGCTTCTACCGGCTCGAGGGCTGGTGGACGTACGAGTTCTGCTACCGCCAGAGCTTTCGGCAGTACCACCAGGAGAATGGGAAGGACAAGGCGGAGAACAAGATCACGCAAGACTACACGCTCGGCGAATGGTGGGTCGCCAAAAAGGGCGACGAAGACGGCGAGGACAGCGAGGACGCTGCCGCCGGCAGGAGCATCACGGGCGGTAGCAGTGGCGGCAGCGGCGGCGCGGCCGGCACGGCGACGGTGGCGGTGGAGAAGCTCGGCGAGGACCCGAAGACGCGCAAACGTTTCTGGAGCCAGCTCTACGGCAACGGCACCCACTGCGACATCACAGGCCGCCCGCGCGAGACCGAGGTGCGGGTGCGCTGCTCGGGCGGCGAGCCTTCCCACATCGCGTCGGTCGAGGAGGTGTCCACGTGCCGGTACGTCGTGTACTTTGCTACGCCGCTGCTGTGCAAGCACCCGGCCTTCGCGGCTGAGGAGAACTCCAAGGACGACTCCCACGCAATCCAGTGCGAGCCACTCGGCCTCGACGGCGTGCCGCTGCCAGCTCCCAAGAAGAGCGAAGGAGGGCTGAGGGTCGTCTCCGAATCGGTGCTGACGAGCAGCGCGGGCGCGGTGGCAGCCACCGCCGCGCCGGCGCCGGCACCCGCGCCCGACCCGAAACTCCGCCGGTACGGGCTGGGTACGTGCTTGCTACACATGCGCTACAACTATCGCGGCATCGTCATCGGGTACGATACGCGCTGCATGCAGTCGGAGGCGTGGATCCGCGCCAACGCCATCGACACGCTGAAGCACGGGCGCAACCAGCCATTCTACCACGTGCTCGCGGACTCGCGTGATCGGCCGGGCGCGCCCGTCAATTACGTTGCCCAAGAGCTGCTCGACCTTGACACGCCGCCCGAGCCGCTGCAGCACCCGCTCCTCGAGCAGTACTTCGCGAGCTTCGACCAGCCTAGAGGCCGCTTCGTGCCGAGCAGCGCGCTGCGCGAGGTGTACGGCGAGCCGCTGGAAGTCTTCGACGGCAGTGAAACGGCGACGGATGCGCTGGACGAGGCTGGCCCCGACCCCAGCCCGGGAACTGACAAAGACGTTGGGGTTCCACTCGACGAGGACGGCAAACCGTTGCTGATCAACGACCCCCCCTGACGAGCCTGCTGAGCCGGAGAGCCGCAGCTGTGAAAAGGTGCCCAAAACGACGCGGCTGGCCCCCTACCCCTGACGAGCCTGCTGAGCGGGAGAGCCGCAGTCACGAGTCATGCACAAGCGCGCGCCTTGGCCAACGGTTCGCGACTTGCGCGATGTGTTGATCGGCCCTCCTCACGACTCGCGCGCGGTGCCGTGTGCGGATCGATACGACTCGAGTTTGTCGCGATCGCGACCCAGGACGCCAGGGAGCGTTTACGTAGTGTTAGTGTCATTAAACGCTTCAGAAGCTTCAAGCGCTAACAAACGGATCGTCGTCGGCGCGGCGGTGTCGCTGTCGGCACACACGTGCGCGTCCCGGAAACCTGTAACTGACCTCGTGCGTGACTACGCGTCTAGCTGTCTACATGTACGGTATGACTCGAGCTGCTCAGCGACGTCGCTCCCGCGCCGCACGTCGTCGAGCGAGTCTGTGTGTGGAATCCTGATCTCTGCGGCGAGCCCGAACCGTTCAAAACCATCATCTGCGTCGTCACAGCTCGTCGTGCGCGGATGGCTTGCTTTGCCACTTCGGACCCAGGGAGCGCGCGGAGACGGCGGCCTTGCCGTCGAACGGGGCCGGCGGCGGTGGCGGATCGGTTACGATGCGGGAGGTTGGCCCTGTCGGCGACGGGCCCGCAAGTTTCTCCTGTTCCTTGTCGCTGTGTGCATAGAAGAAGTTGACGGCAACAGCTTCCAGGCCGCCCTCGACCGCGCGAAGGAAGCCGCGCAAGTTGAAGTTTTCGCGTGTGGTGAGCAGGTAGTCCTGGATCACGCTGCCCGGCGGCGGCTTCACCTGGCGGAAGAGGATGAAAATGTAGCGGTGATCCATAGCTGGGTTGTCATTCAGAATGCCGTCGGTGCTGCGCGGACCGTTGTACGGGATCAAGTGATAGCACTTCTCATCGTTCTTTGAAGTGGACTGGGCGCAGTTGAGCGCGAACCAGTGCAAAATCGGACCCTTTTCGCCATCGGCACTGCCGTCGCCGGCAGCACGCTTCGGCTCATCCGGCGCGAGAAGCATTACCGCGTAGCGGTCCTGGTGTGCGCCAAATTTGGTGGGTTCCCACTCCACCAGCGGCCGCTCGTTGAGCGCGACGTCGCTCCGCGTCGAAATGCGTGAGTCCGAGCCGCTCACGTAATATTTTGCACCGAAGCCACCCTTCTTGTACTTGACCTCCAAGCGCGGCAGACCCTTCGGCAGCCCCAGCGCGCCGATGTACGCGTCAGCATCGTCGAGGGACGTGTCGTAGGTGCTGCGTTGCGCTGCCGCCGCCGCCATGAGCGCGAGCGCGATCCACACGCGCGATCCTAACGCCATTGATCGTCGGGTGGCTGTGAAAGAACTACTGAACATACGCCTTTCTATAAACTCGGATCTGTTCAGTAAGGAATTCAAATCCGTTCCGGTTGCGTGTGTCCGGCTCCACACCCGGGTGCCTTGATCGTGCGGTATAAAATTTCGCCGCATAATTATGCGGCTCGTCAGCACATTACTCTACAGGCTCCCCATGCTAGCTGCCGCCGCATCAAGCAAACATTGCTCCTCCTCGTGGCGCGGTCCGAAATCCTCATGGCTCGGAGATACCATCCTCGATACCACCATCTTCGGAAGATTGGGTTCGTGCAGCCTGCTGCTGACCCAGCCACCGTGCTCCTCGCTCGCGGTGCTGCACATCACATTGCGCGGCCACGGCACTCGCGCTCTGTCCGCGACCACGCTCCACCGCATTGGCCAAGGCATGCAGCGTTGCCGATGTGACCAGATCGTCTGCATCGTCAAGATGACGGAGAGCCGTGGCGCCTCTGTCCTTGCACTGCCTGCCATCGCCCAGTTTATCATCGTGCATGGTGGGCGAATGCGCCCGATCATGGTCGTCGAGGCCGATGGACTGGCACTCACAGCAGTTCGAATCATCAAGCGCCTGGCTGCTCTTGATCAGCGCATACGCTGCTATCGCACGCAAGCAGAGTTCGAGGCCGCTTGCTCAACCTCGTCGGAAGAACATCATCGCCATGCTCTGAGTGTCGCTCGCCTCGCGAGTCGAAGGCACGAGAGCGGCGGCAGCCTGAGTTTGCAGTGGCGTGGACCATGCAGCGAGCAGTTTCTCGCTCTCTCCCAGAAGCTTCGTGACTCGTTGGCCAGGTTGCGCGGCGGCGCCTTGGCGACGGGCGCCGTCCTGGGCATGCACGTGGCGTCAGGCGCCGTCCTGGGCATGCACGTGGCGCCAGGCGCCGGCCGGGCGGTGGCACGTGTGCGTGCCAACTCTGCACGGCCCATCATGGCCACCCTCTGTCCTCCTCCCACGCCAGTGCACGTGCACATTGACGGCGCTTGGTACGATCTGAGCTCATTTGCGCATCCTGGCGGCACCGACCTGATTGCACGCCACAATGGCACCGACATCTCTTATCTCTTCTACTCGAACCACTTTGATCCCCTGGAGGCTGCGCGCCGTCTGCGGCCGTTCAAGATGGCGAAGGCACCAAACGATGCGCCCTCACTCCTGTTGCCCACCTCGGAGCCTTGCTCGGACCTCTACCTGGAGCTCAAGCGGCGCGTCACTGATGAGCTGGCTCGGCTCGGTGTCAACTGGCGTCACCAATTCAGCGCTGCACCGTACGCGGCGCGTCTCGCGTGTCTGGTGGCGTGCCTCGCCTCGCGCCGCCTCGGCTGGCCGGGTGCGGTCTCGCTCATCTCGGCGCTCGCGTACGGCCTGCTTACGGGGCGGCAGACTTGGACTCACGCGCACAACGGCGTGCACAACCCGAACGCCATCCCACGCCCCTTGAAGCGTCTGATGGCGCTGGACTTTGTGGGTGTGGTCGACGCGTGGATGATGGAGCATCACGCTCACCACGCGCACACCAATGACGCCGCGCAGGATCCGGACGTGAGATGGTGGATGCCTCTCTTCTCATACGCCGACATCCATGCCAGTGGCGGCTCCCCGCGCACCGCGTTGTTCGCCGCGCTCGCGTATCCGCTCCTTGTGCCGGTGATGCTCGTCCGGTCGCTCCTCCATGCGATCTCGTTTGATCCCAAGGGGCGCGCCACTGTAGCGTACGTGCTGGCTGTCGCACCACTGCGCTTCGGTCTCGACATCGCTCTGCTCGGAACGCGCTATTTTCCGCTAGCCCTCGGTGCCGCGACGGCCTACATCGTAGGCACCTTCGTGGCCACGCACCAGCTCGCGTCCAACTACGCACCTGCAGCTCGCAAGATGGCGACGACGGCCATGGAGGAGGAGGAGGACGAGGCCACACGCCCCGCGACGGCCGAGCCGCCGCCGGTGGAGTGCTGGATGACGAAACAGCTTCGCGCGACCAATAATGTGCTTGCAGGGCACAGCGCATGGTCCGCCTTCTGTGGCGGCATCAATAACCACATTGAGCATCATCTCTTCCCAATGGTCTCGAGTCAGGCGTTGAGCCACGTCGTGCCGGTGGTGCGTGAGTTTGCAAGGGAGCGCGGGCTGCCCTACCAGAGCTTCACGCCGCTCGAGCTAGCGAGTGAGCATGTACGCTTCGTCGCGGGACGCTCACCCCGCCGCCGCACAGTACGCTCTTCTCGCCAAGAGCGCACGCCTACCATGCTGCTACGGCCGGATAGCGCCCACGACGGCGCGATGTTGCCCTCAACGCCGGTACGGTGGTCCCAGCCCTTGCATCGGCGTCTGGCCTCGCTAGGGCTCGCCAGCGTGGGCCTGTGGCACCTAGGCAATAGCCTGCGACCGACGCGCACGCACGCGGCCATCCCCTCGATTTCCGAGTATGACGCCGTCCAGTATAAGAAGACCAAGACGGCAGCACCGCCGCCCAGCGACGCCATGGCGGGCGAGCCTCTCGCGCCCGCAGAAGGGCTCGCGCTCCTGAACAGCGGGCTGGCGCGCGCGGCGCAGCTGCTCGATGCTGGTGATCTCGAGGCCGTGCGTGCAGAGCTACATGAGCCTGCATTTGCGCGATTCCTCGGCTTCAAACCTGGCGTGCGAGGCAACGCGGCCAATCTCAAGCCATCGGCAGGCCTCGCCACGGCAGGTGTGAGTACGGTCGCGCTTGAGGAGCTGCTGCTAGCGCTCAAGAGGCTCGACGACTTCTGCCTCTCGAATCGCGTCCTCGTCTTCAACGCCGAGGACGCCGAGCAGGTGAAGAGGCTGATGACGGCATCGGGCACGGATGGTGGGGTGGGCGGCAAGGTCGACTTGGAAGAGGGCCGCGCCCTATTGGCGGAGGTGCGCGAGCAGGTAGAAGTGGTGCTGAGGGACTTGGGGCGTGGTGTCTGAGCGGAGCACCGAGCAGGTGTACGGACGGAACGGTGGCTCTAGTGGCCACAAACTTGATGAACAGTCGCCATTCCTATTTTGTAACAGAGTGGCCTCCAACAAAGCCAAGACAATCTGCGATGCAAATGCATCGAGGTGCTTGCATTCTCTTGCACATGAGAATAGCACGACTCGTCACAAAAGCACCCACACACAAAGTTGAGCTGCGCGAGCGATTTGTGCCGACGGCGACGTGTCCGACGTGTCCTCGGCGACGCGACCTCGACGACTTGCGCCTGGCCTAAATGGAATATGGTGTGCCACCTAGCGTGGCTGCAGCCTTCTCTCTTGCTGAAGTGAGCTGCGTCGAGGCACGGGCAACGGAGAAATATGGTGTTGGGCTGTTTGTGGCAGCATCCGAGGTGCCATCTGGCACGACGCTCGTCTCAAGCAGGCTTTCTTCGTGCATTTTGGCATCCGACTTGCGCGGCGAGCTCCATGAGCATTTGGCTCCGGATGACATGTATGGCCGAACGTTGGCCGCGTTGATACAGTTGGCAACGGCGCACGAGAGCGGCCAGGCAACTGACCTCCGAGCAGCCTACTTCTTGGAAGCGGCTCCACTTTCGGCGATGACAATGCTACAGGCGTGGCCAACCGACTGCGATGCTGCACGGCGCATTGTAAATTCGGTCGCGTGGGTGCGCTCGCGCATGCTACGTGCGTCGATGGAGCGCGAACATCGCGCTCTCGCGGCTATCGATGCCAGCGTAACATTCGAGCGCTATTTATGGGCGCAGCTTGTGATGCTCAGTCGTGCCCATGCCCCATGCGCCTCCAGAGCAGGCCATGCGCTCGTGCCACTGGTCGACCTAGGCAACCATCGATCCACAGGCGCGAACGCCAAGTACGTTGTGACCGAGAGCACTGTCTCGCTGGTCGCGGTTCACACGCTGAGCCAAGGTGACGAGGTGACCGTCTCTTATGATCCGGATGCCGATTATGCCGACCTTTTCGAACGCTACGGCTTTTTTGATGAGAGCAGCGTGCTGCATACGGCTGAGATCGTCGTTCCAACGGAGTCGTTGGCCTGCAAGGAGGGCGACGTGACCGGCGCCGAGATGGTGTCGGCCATCATGGCCTATGGCTGTGATTCGTCACAGCAGATGGGTTGGTGGTGGATTCCCGATGAGCGGCTGGACGCGTGCCCGTTGCTCGCGGCCTTGCGAGTGAGTCTCACACAGGAGAGCGAGCGTGGCACGTGGACGACGAAGGCGGGGCGCGAAGAGTGGATGGTGAGCGGCACGCCTATCCAAGCAGAGGCCGAGGCTCGAGCTCGGCTTGCTGCTCTCATCCGCGAGCACCTCGACAGTTATTCGAGGAGCTCTTTGGCGGAAGACACGGTGGCGTTGGCTGCAGTCCGTCAGAATGTGCCACGGCCATGGGGTATGGACACCGTGCGAGAGGAGCTCGCGCTGCGCTTTGCCATCTTCGAGCGAGGTCTGCTTCTGAAAGCGCTCGACGTGTTGGCACATCTGCCGGCCGGCCCGTCGATCGTCCCACCGGCGATGGTGGTGCCGGAGCTGCAAGCTCCACCACCATCGCCTCCTCCTCCTCAGACAGCTCCAGCCATAGATGCGCTGCCGCCCGCCAAAACACCGCGGCCTCAAGAGCTGGCGTATGCATACTACATCAACATGGATTGCATGCCCCATCGGCGACGGCGTATGGATTCGATGCTCTCGCGTCATAGCTTGTCGCCGCGCCGCGTGCAAGCGATCACGCCGCGTGACTCGACCTTCGGAGCGAATGCGGCGCGCCTCGCACGGTGTGCTGTGGCTCCAGCAGACGGTCACGCGACGCGTGTGGCGCCCCCGCTGCTCGCTAACATGCTCTCTCACGTCGCTGTCTGGCGGATGGTCGCCGAACGCGCCGATGACGAGCCGCTCGCTCTCGTGCTTGAAGATGATGTGATGCTGCTACGCGCGTGGCGCTCGGAGCTCAATCGCATCCTGCGCATGCTACCAGCCGATTGGGATGTCTTCATGCTCGACTCATTGCCAGTGCGCAGTGAGTGGTACTACAGCTTCGACTGCGCCACTGCCCCACCCTTACCAGTGCTGGCTGAGCCCCCAACGCTCTACTTGGATGCGTATGTGCTCACGCCGGCTGCTGCCCGCTGGCTGCTGGAGCGGCACGTCTTGTACCCAGGCGCTCCAGGGGAGGACTTGATGGTTGACCTCCAGCGCCAGCGCGGCCGTGTGTGGCACACACACCCGAAGAAGCTAGCCATACAAACGTGGCATGAGAGCGGCATCAGCGGACCGGGATTTGCGAGGACGATGGGGCAGGTCTACTCGGAGTACTTCACACGCATCCCAAAGAGCTTGTACGATGACGACGACGAGGAGGAGGGCGGAAGTTGCGACGGCGAGGGCCTTGGCGGCCTCTGCGGCTCTTTGGTGGGCGCAGGGCCGGAGGAGGAGGTGGTGGTGGTGGTGGAGGAGGAGGAGCTGCCACTTATCCTGACCACCACTTCTCCCAACTACGAGCCATGCTATAAGCTCTTTCACAGCAGCCTCGTGGAGGCGGGCTACCCGAGCTCGAGGCTGCGCGTCCAGCTTCTCGAGCTGAAACCGCCCTTTGGCGTTGGCACGCCCTCATGGCACGAAGCCATCGGGCGATCGTTGGACTTTGTCTTCCGGCACATGGGTGGTAGCGAGCGTCATCCAGCCGGTGGGAGTAGTGGCAGCATGGACGAAGATGTGGGGGTGAACGGCACGTTTGAGGTGGACGGCACGGCAGATCGGTTCGTGATCAAGTCGGATGCCGACATACAATTCTTTGCGCCCTGCACGGCGGCCATTCGTCGCTGGTGTGTCCGCATGCGGTCCGAGGGCCTCGACTTGATGCTGATGCGAGAAGCCGACCGTGAGGCAGTCAATGGCGGCATCTACCTCATTCGCTGCAGCGCGAGGATGCGGCGCTTCTACGCGGAACTCATTCGTCGCTCGCAGACGAACCCCGGGGCGCTGCACGACCAGGAACATCTGAACGCGATGCTCGGATTGGACGGCAGTTTCCATATTGGGCCATGGGATCCGGAGGTGCGCTTCAAGATTCTGCCCGACGAGGATTACATTTGGGCGCAGAACCTGCGTTCAAAAGACCTGCGTCGCGTCTCTTTCCATCATGCGGTGGCTGAGATGGGAGTGCCTGCCAAGGTGGGGCAGCTCGCGCGCGTGCGGGCCGCCGTGCAGCTCGCAGCGCGCGAAGGCCGTCTCGCTCTTGCTCTCTCGGCGCTGTGCCAAGGCATTCGCGTGCCAGGTGGCCCTCGAGCAGCCAGCAGCACGCATGGGGTTGGTGGTGGTGTGGCGTCTGCATCCTTGCCGCTCCCATCGCCGCCGTGGCTTCTGCTACGTCCTTACACAGAGGCCGACGTGCGGACTGTGGTGGGCTGGCAGAGCGCCGAGCCTGAGCTTCCGAGGCTGCTCGGCCTTGACGAACCCGATGATCTCGAGGACGAGATCGCATACGTGCGCCATCTTGCCGAGGGAGGCGAACCAACGGTGCTCAGCTTGGCCGTGGTGCTCACCACTGCGCTCCCTCCGGCTGCAACGGAAAGTTCGGGCTCTGGAGGGCATGGGAGTGACGGAGGAGGAGAGGTTCTCTGTGGAACCATCATTGCGCGGTTCGCCCTGCACGGCGCATACGGACAGCAGCTTGACGACGGAGCAGAGGGAGCGGCGGAGGCCGCCGCCGCGCTTGCGAGCTCACTGGCAGAGGGCAGTAGCCCGCCGCCACCTCTCGAGATCGAGATCGAGATCGAGATCGAGCGCCTGCATCGGCGGCAGCAGCTCGGCAGCGCCGCCCTCGCTGCCCTCCTTGACGCGACCGCCGCTGCGCTCCCCGAGGTACGCTGCGCGGTCGTCCGCGTGCCCGAGGCCAACGGCGGCGCGCGCCGATTCTTCGAAGCGGTCGGCTTTGGCGACGCACGAGAAAATGCGGTGCTCGCCCAAGTTGAGCTCCGTCGGGAGATTGGAGTGAGGGCGGCTCAGAGCGGTCGCGGCAGCTCTCGGAGCGTGACAACACCCATAGCAGACGCCTTGCCGGCATACTACATCAACGTGGACGCCAAGCGAGATCGACGAGATCAGATGGAGACCATGCTACGTGTGCGTGGCTTGGAGGCGCAGCGGGTGAGCGCTTGCACGCTCGCAGACGCGGACGTGCTGCGAGCTGCGCAAGAGTGGGATGGCAAACCATCTGGATGGCATGCCAACGCGGCCTCGCATGCTGCGGTATGGCATCTCATTGCCGCTGCAGAGGCCGGTTCCAAGCACAGCGGGGCAGTGGGAAGGAGCAGCGGGGTTTGCAGCGGTCTGTATCTCGTCTTGGAGGACGATGTCATGCTTCACTGCGACTGGCGTCGAATGCTCGAGGAGACACTCGCGTGCGCTGCGGAGGCGGCGGCAAAGGCCGCGGCGAAGGCGGAGTCGGAGGCGGAGGCGAAGGCGGAGGCGACGACGACGGCGGCGACGACGGAAAGTGCAACGGCCTCCGTGGATTGCGTGATGTTTGATGGGCTCTTCATGACCGGCGAGCTCTCGGCAGAGTACGGCTGGCTCGGGCCGCCCAGCGAAGGACCTCACCGCGCGCTAGGTGTCATCTTCTCCTCGGCGTACGCCATTACGCCCGAGGCAGCGCGCTGGCTGATCGAACGCCGTGCTGAGCGACCCGGCTCGAACGCGGAGTCGTACCTGCTCGAGTTGCAAGAGGAGCGGATGGCGAGCTGGACTCATCTGCCGCGCCTGGCCATCCAACGGTGGGATGAGAGCGCAAGCAGCGTGAGCGAGCTCTCGCCTCGGCGGATGCGCGCTTGGTTCGAGAACAATTACTTCCCACGATGGCAACGAGCATTGTACGAAGTGTGAATGCTCATTTTGAGATCTTTGTATTTATGGATCTCATTGAAGTTTGGAGACATCTCGGATATTTTTATGTTAATAGGTTCCACAAATAAACCCAATTAAAAGACGAAACAAATGAAGCGAGCTCAGATATACCGCAGATCTTTACATGGCTCGGATCTCGCGCGCACAGAGTGTGCTGCGCAGCCGCACAGGGACGGCACATCAGAACAGATCCACTCGCGCCCCCGCCTACTTGACCGCCAGCCGAAATGGGGTACCAGGGATACCCATCCTTAGGAGAGTATGATACATCGAGCACCTTGACAAACCAGGCTAAAGCAACCTTTGGGCTCGCCGTAACTGCGGTCGTCTTCATCATCATCGTCGCCGTCTTCATGTGCTATGTTGTGTCCTCGCTCAACTCGCTCTACAGCAAAGTGACTTCGTCGGAGAAGGTGGACGAGACGCCAAGTACCATTCCGGCTGTCGTGTCGTATACCAAGCCGAAGGCGTCATCTGGCCCCGTGACGGTGTCCGCTGAGGACAACGCCGAGGGGTCGTCCATAGAATCGTCCAAAGCGGTGTGGCGAGAGGAGCGAGGACGAACGACGCCCAAGCTATCTGATACCGCCACCTCTGACATCTGATACCGCCACCTCTGACATCCCCAATCCCATCCTCACTCTCATTCCCGCAGGAGTCAATCGGGGTCCAGCCGATCGGTGGCGGCTCAGTCTCCCTCTCCTTGGCGGCGGCGGGCCTGCCTCCTCTCCACTCCAAGCTGGCGCACCTGCTCGGCCTCATCGTGTCCGCGGTCATCGCCCTCTGCGTCGGCATCGTGCTGGCCGACGGCACCTCCGTGGTCAAGCTCAGACACCCGAGCGAGCTGCCGCAAATTACCGCTCGTGCCTATTGGGATCAGGGCCTCAAGTACCGCATCGACGAGCTCCTCGGCCCGACGTATGGCATCGGACTCCACCACGACCAGTCAGGCTTCGTGTGGACCGAAGTGCACGCGGGCTCCACCCTCCAGGAGCTCATCGAAGACCTTGGCGTGCCGGCTGTCATCGCCGCCGTGCCCAGCGTGATCGAAACGGACGGTCTGCACATTCCGCCCTTGCACACGTCGACAGCTTCCTCTCCCATACGCCCACCCCAGCCCTGTGCTCTGACAGGCTCGCTCTCGCGTGTGCTCGCCCCTTCTCGCCCGATCTCAACATCCAGATCTCAAGCACCCGGTCCCGTTCCTCCGATGCGACGCCCTCACGATGGCGGGCCTCGCGGCCTGCACATTTGGCTTCATCGCGGAGACGGTCGCGGTTCTGATGCTCATCTTCCACGCCGTCAACCTCGGCGGCATGGCCTCCTCGCGCATCGCCAAGCCGCTCGCTGCCGTCGTGTGGCTCGTCCTGGGCGCGGGCTTCCTCATCGTCATCTTACTCGCGATCGGTATCTTCACCATGCGCTGCGAGTGCCACAACGATTTCATCCCGTACATCGTGATTCAGGAGCACTTCAACTACAACTACGGCTTCGCCTTCGCCATCACTGGCTTCGGTGCCTCTGTGCTCATGTTTTTCGTTACGCTCTTCATCACCGGGATGAAGGACTCGATCGGCGAATCGACCCTCTCCTCGCCCCTTTGCTCCATCGGCAAGGTCCTCGGTTCGTGCTTCGTGACGGCCGCCTTCGGCATGATGTGCGCCCTCGCCGTCATGGCCTCCAACAACGACTTCGCCCCGCCGGCTGAGGTCGACCCGAACTTCAACCCGTGCGCGGGCCAGCAACCGTTCCATGCCGGCCCGAACGACGGCTACTTCAGCAACGTCAACTGCTTCCGCGACGCCGTCACCCAGACGCTCGAGCAGGCGGGCGGCAACGTGACCCGCGGGTACGTGGGCGGCATGGATGCTGGCCCCCGTCGGCCGATCACCAAGCCTTACTCACAGGTCGGCCTGTGCCCAGTGAACGTGCACTGGCACCTGGGCGCCGAGCACCTCTCGGTCGGACAATACGACCGGTACGGCACCGGCCCTAATAGCTCGAGCTCGGGCTCGGGCTCGGGCTCGTACGGTCGTCAGCTTGCCGCGGGAGAGCGGCTGGGCAACAGGTGCCACCACTACCGACCCAACGTTTCGAAGTTCACGACTCCGTTCAATTGGCGATTCTGCACGGGCATGCAGGTGGGCGAGACGTACGAGGTCCACTGGCCGCACTCGGCCGCTGGCGCGTGCGGTACCCAGTGGCAGATGCAGTCGCCCTTTTACGACGGCGTCTTCTGCCGCGACGGCATCATCACGATCGCGCCGCTCAACACATACCAGACGATTGGCGTGCAATCCCAGACCTTCGTAGTTGTCAACGACGAGGCGTACTACCAGCCGAACCTCTTCCAGGGCATGCTCACCCACGGCCAGCACGGCCTAGATATGGCCATGTACACGGGCTCCACTACGGGCACCTCGCGCAACAACGCGGTCTGCTCGCGCTACACCCCGATCACGTGGCAGGTCGACCGCAAATGTCACTTGGTCTCCGCCTCGTCCTTTGACAAGATGTGCCAGGACATGCTCAACAACCGCGACGACATGTCGATGGACATTTACCCGCACGGCTCTCGAGAGGTCGTCGCGCACGCACTCACCGCCAACAACCAGGTTGATGGATAAGAGACCACAGACGTGCCTCGCAAGCGCACCCAGATCCTCAAGAGCACGATGACAGAGCGGTACGGAAGAGTCAAGGAGTCCCGACGAGCCCTGAAACACGAGCAGGGAACTCGAGCAATGACGCACAGCAGGGGGCGGATATCAGTTCATGTGGGAGCCGAGCATGGAAGCACGGCACGAGGAACGGCATACGAGAGAGCAGTGGACTTGGCTCGCATGGGGGACACTTGGCTCGCAAATGGGCTGGCAGAGGGCTCGCGTGTGGGGCTCGCATGTTGGATTTCATGTGACTATGCGCCTGGTGCGGATGGGGTGTGACCTGGGTGATGTGCGTGTCCCGCTGTCGTTGAGTCTTCGAGCCCGGACACGCTGTCGTGTACGGTAGTGCCTCGCGGGAGGCCGACGGCGGAATGTGGAGATGAACCGTTCACAGCCAATGGTTCAAAAAATGGTTCACAGCCAATGTTCACACGTCGCTCTATCGAACTCTCTCGCCTTTCTCCCTGGAGCCGCTCGGCGGCGTCGGCGCATCTCCAGCTAACGGAGGTCGTCGCCAGGGCACGAGGCCAGGCAGAGCCTGTACCGGAACTCTCTCACACTCATCACTCACTCCGAAGGCAATGGAAACCTTTATGTCCGCCTGTGCTAGCCGCCAGTCCGACGCCGAGTTGCTCGGCCTAATCACTACGCGCCTAACGTACAATGGCGATTGCTGGCGGATCGAATGGCGCGCCGGTGTCGGTCGCTGTCTGGTGGCGTCCCGTCCGATTACGATGAGCACTCTTGTCTTCACAGAGAGGCCGCTCGTCGTTGCGAACGGTGGCAGTGCGGCCGTCGCTCGCGGAATACAAGCATTGAAGCACGAAAGTCCCGAATACAAGGGCGTCCTTCAGCTGCAGGCACGCGCCGACGTTGATACCGAGCGCGAATCCGAGAAGTGGTTTGCGAGCCTCGCGGCAATAAATGTCCATGGGGCCGGAGGCACCTTTCTTGACCGAAACTTTGAGCGGCGTGCTGTGTTGGGCTTGCTTGCGAGCATGATGCAGCACGAGTGTGCGCCGAGTGCCATCACGCACATCTCATCGGCCGCCGACGGTTCTCGAGTCTCAGTCCGCACGATTCGACCACTCAAAGTCGGAGAGCCCATCTCCATCTCGTACCTCGCCTCCTACCAGCCGGCGTCCGTGCGGCAAGAGCTGCTGCAGATGCAGCACGGCTTCACCTGCGTGTGCCCACGGTGCACTACGCTTCCCGAGCTCGTTCGCGCCTTCCGATGCCCCAATTGCGCCGAAGGGCCGTGCTCGCCTACGTCGCCGTTGCCCTCCTGCCACGAGCTCGCATGTGATCACTGTGAAGCGAGGATGCTGCTGGATGACGAAACTTTGAGCTGCTACGAGCGCGCCGAGCACGCGGAAGACGTGGGTGCGTGTATGGAATACCTCCATCCATATCACCACCGAATGGTCAAGATGTACCAGAACAACCTCCTCAAGCTCAGTGGCGCGCAAAGGGCTCAGGTCCTCATGCAGCACGCAGAGGCACGCGCACGCATGTACGCAGGCTTTGCGCACGCGCATCATATACACCCTCTGGTCGCCAATGACATCGAGGCCGCCGCCGTGGCACTTCTCGACGCCGGCGAGCTGGTGGCCGCGGCCGAGGCCTTCGCAGACGCGGCAGAGCGCTTCGGCGCCTTTTACGGTCCCGGCGCAGATATGCTGCGCTGCTCGAAGGCGAAGGCCGTGCAGAGCCTCGCCGAGTACCGGGCCCTACTGGATGAGGTGCATACTCAGAACTGAAGTGCCGCGACCGTTGTCGCGCGGCCTCCGGTCGGGTTTGCCGCATGCCGGCCGCTCGAAGTCGAACCCGGCACGCGGCAGGGCGCCGGCCCGCCGGGCGCGACGCACGCGCCTTCGCACGGCCGCCCCATAACCCCGCAGCCCGCGGGGGCGGGCGGCCGGTCGCGAGCGGGCCGACGCACCGCGGACCGGGACAGTCACGGAGCGCCGCGCGGGGCCCTCGGAGGCGGCGTCCGGGGTTCGTCCGGGGCCGCTCTGTGCCGGTCTTCGTTTTACCGGCTTTAAGCCTTCTCCGAGAGAGGCGCGCTTGCAGAATATTAATAGTTAATATACGTCACACTGCGCCACGAGAGTCGAGACGGCGGTCACATCGGCGGCCACACACAGATGGTCGCGGCGCGGGCGGCGCACTCGGTTTTGGACCGCGCGGCTGGCGCAATCTCGTGTCGGAGTCCAGCGCACCGTATAGACACGAGCTCTCCGCTGCGCGTTCACAGGCGCTCCGACACGCGCTCAACGAACGGGTTCACAGTGAATCTCACGTGCGGCTAACGAGCGTGCGACCGAAGATCTCCCAAGGGTCGGAGATCTCATTGCCCTTGCGCTTGAGCGCTTCGAGCACCTCGCTAAAGTCGAGCGCCGAGTTACGGTCCGCGTCAAACGAATCGTAGATGCTGTTCACAAAGTCCTCAATGAGTTCGTTGAGCGCTGGCGACGCCTCGGGTATGCGCGTGCCGGTACCCGGGGCACAGAGCAGCATGGACGAGAACATCGCATGTAGCTCTTCTCTATCGATCGATTCGCTGTTGTCGGAATCATACACACGGAAGCAGAAGCGCAGCTTGTCCAAGGCCGAGCCCGTCTCGAGGGCGTTGACCGCGTTGACGAACTCGCCCCACTCGACGGCGCCACTACGGTCCACGTCGAGAAGCTTCCACACACGATCGACGAAGTTGTCATCCTCGAACGCGAGTGACGAAACTCCTTCCTTAAACATGTGCTTGTTGATCGAGCCCGGTGTGCCACTCAGCTTGCAGAGCGCCTTGAACCGGTTGAAGAGCCGGTACAGTTCCGTGCGTGTCATGCTGGTCTCGCGCAGCAGCTGGTGCATCATTGCGCGGTCGAGGCGCTGCGAGGGTTGGCCTACTACCGCTCCGGCGCCGCCCCCGTCCAGGCCCGCGCGTGAAGAGAGCGCGCTCGTGCGTCGGTGGGCACCCGCACCGTTCGAGATCCCACCGCGCGGGCTTCCACCGCCCCCCGAGCCATGCAGCGTCAGCCCACGCATGCTCGCGCCGGCCCCCTCCACAGGCCATTTGTAGGCCTTCGCATCGATGTCTACGTACGGAGCCGTCAGGCGCCAAGGAGAGAGGTTCCATGGAGCGCCGCCACCGCTCGGGCTGGGTGAGCGGGGCGGCGAGCGAGGGCTCTGCGGTGCGGCCGAGCTCAAGGGGGCCCCATCTCTGACTCTCGCGGGCGCCGTGTTGGGCAGACGATCCGTGTGCAAGAGGCGCGCCGAAGCCGGCGAGGGCGGTGCGAGCGAGGCACCACGGGCCGACACCAGGGGAGGCCGGGGCCGGGCCGCCTCACGGCTTGAGGCGGGCAGAGGCGGATCTTCTCCGCGCTTCCTCGCAGCCTTGATTTCGGCCGCGATCTGAACGGCGTAACCGCGGTTGCTCGGCGTCATCGGCGTCATGCCGCGCAGTCCACGCCGGGAGAGGCCCAAGCGCTCCTCATAGCTATTGGCCTGGCGCACGTGGGACATGGTCGTGAGCGGCCGGGTAACGCTCATGTCGCCGAGGCCGCCGAGGCCGCCGGTACCGCCAAAGGTGCGCATCGTCGGTGGCTCCGACCGGGCCGAAGGGCTGTTTGGTGACAGCGGAGAGAGGGCCTGGAAGCGTGGCGAGCGGGCCCCCCCGAGAGGGCTGCCAGTGCGTGGCATGGTGGCCGAAAGAGGTGTGCCAGTGCGCGGCGGCGTCTGCTGCCTGCTGCTGACAGGAGGGAGCGGCGTCGATGCTCGGCAGTGGATGCACTCTGGCCGCCACTTGGCCGCTTCATCCACTGTGCCCCAGACGATCTCGTTTTCGGGCCGGAGGCATTTGCAATGAATGCACTCCCACGAGCCGTACGACTGTGAATTGCGCTCGGGCGGTGGATGCGGATCGCGCGGGCTGATGAGCATGGATCCCTCTCGGCTGCGCACGTCGCGCTCCACTCTGAAGGCGTTCGAGCAGATAGCGGGGGTCTTGTTCCGGCGCTGCGCGCGTCTGCCTCGTAAGTCTCTGTAACGGAAAATGTGAGTTGAATCTGATGATGACGCAAACCCCACATGCTCATGTGACCTTGCAGTTGCTGCCTATCTCCTGACAAATACGCAAAAGCCGTTGTTGCTTGCCCTCGGGCATCATCCGGAACGCGGGCGACGATGGCAGCCGTTCGTGTAGCATCGTTTGCTCGGAGGTCATGTCGTCGATCTGGCGCTGGACGGCGCGGGTGTAGCTGCGCTCGAGCGGGTTCGGGTTGGCCGGTGCCTTGCGATGACGTGGCGCTGAATACAGTGACTCGAGCAGACGCACATCGTCGAAGAGGCCCCTGCGCCTTGCGAGCACGAGGAACCTTGGCTCCGGCGGCTGCGGCGGATCCGCGTCGACCGCCTCTGGCGGTGGCTCGGCGACCCGAGCGCCCGATGGGTCAAAGTGGCGCTCTTGTGCGACGGTGCGCGGCGGCAGTGGTGGAGGCGCGCGCGTTGCGCCCGGTGGCGGAGGCGCTCGGCGATGAAGGGCGGGCGCCGACGCGGATCCGAGCAGGTTCGGCGACGACGACGCCTGCTTCAGCGCTGCCTTTGCCTCGCTGCGCATCCGATCCAGCTGGCTGGGAATCGTGGGCACCTGCAGCCCTTTGCGCTCGTAGAACTTACGCAGCTCCCACTGCGCGGCGAGCTTGATGAGCATAATGCTGTGGTACTCGGCACTTGGATTCTCCTCGTCTGCCACAGCCGGCCACGCTGGAGCAGGCGGGCGGATGGAGTGCGAAGCGATGTCGTGAGATTTCGTCCCGCGCTTTCCGACTGGTACGGCACCGGTGACGATACCTCGGTGGCCCATGCTGCTAGCATGGCCGCCGAAGGGGCCAAGCAGCGCCATCTCGGACATCCTCTGCTCGTGAATCCGCAGAGCGCTAGAGCTGAGCACCGAACGTAAGGGCTCTCTTGCTGGCATGGCGCAGCAAATGCTCTCCTGATGAGGTACGACAGGTGGACGGGATGACTGGGACGGGATGACTGCTTCCGAATCCGTGTCCTCCGCAGCGTGGCGACTTGTGCACACGCGCGGCAACGTAAATAAAAAGTCATTTACCCTACAAGTAAACGGCTACCACGGATCTGCATGGAATCACGACGTTCGCCCTTGCTTGTAACGGCAGAGGTCCGGTCATCAGCTTATGGAGGCTCGCACTCCGAAGTCGGCACGACCATGGCTGCAGAGCACGCCCATGGGTTTGACGCCTCGCGCGCCACCGCCATTTCCACTCTCAGACACGTCCCGCAGCGACGCAGTGAGCAAAGGAGCGCTCGCGGGCCGGCTCCAACTCGACCGGACTGCACGCCTGCTGCTCCACCCTTCAGCGCCCGCATCGCCTCGCATGGACAGCCAGAGCAAGACCGCGAACGTGCCGCATGATGCTGCAGCAGCCGCCGCGGCAGCCACTTCGGCCGCCGCCAATGCGTACGGTCTGCCAAACCCGGGCCTCGAAGAGCTCGGTGTCGCACAGCTCCGGCGGCCGCATGAGGCGGCGCACGACCCCGAGTTCTTGAAGAAGCTGCTGCACTTCGTGCGCCAGGAGTTGCGGCATGCGAACCCGGCGAGCGGGACATTCATCGATGACCGCCTCGGCGTCTTCCGCCGCGTTTTCGGCCACTTTATTGCGGCCAACGGATCGTACGCTCCACTGCTGCTCGCAGTGCAGGAGGCTTACGAGAGAGCGCTTTACGACGCGCGCGCGCGCTCGTCAGGCGTGGACGCGCTGTCGGAGCGGCTAGCACTCATGCAGGACGAGGCGCGTCAGCTGCTCGCCGCCCTGCGCGCCGACCACGCGGCCGAACGTGAGATGCTCATGACCCGGATCGGCGAGACGGAAACGCGCGTGCACGCCGCCAATGGGGAGGTAGGGGAGCTGCGCCAGGAGGTGCAGCGACTGAGCGCAGAGCTGGCCAAGTCTCAGCGGCAGGTCCATGAGATGGAGCTCAAGAACGTCGAGCTCGGCAAGTCGGTTGAGCTATGGACGGGCGAGACTATGAACGCACGCCGGCAGGCACAGGCAGAGATGCACGAGATGATGAAGCTCAGGCAGGAGGTGAGGGAGATGAAGCTTCGGGAGACGACGCTGATCAACGACGACTTGGAGATGAAGAAGGAGCTGCACGAGGTCAAGAGTGCGTACGACGAGCTGGTGTCTGCCACTGTGCCCAAGGAGGCTCATAAGCTCTCAATAGACACGGTCGCGCGCACACATGTGGAGCTTCGCACGATGAAGCAGGAACGAGACGAGCTCACGCGTCTGCTCGCCGGCGGCGAGAGCCGGCTGATGTACCCGAACGGGCTCGACTGGGCTGCGGACTCGACTGCAGGCGTGCTCTACCTCGACCCAGGCTGGCGCGGCCAGCGCGTCGGCGCCGTCGTCGGCAGGCTCGTGCGCGACATTGTCGCGCTCCACTCTGCCCTTGAGGTCGCCAAGGCCGCCGCGGGCGGCGCAGCGGGCGGCGCAGCGGGCGCGTTGGCGCTCCCACCACCTCTCTTCAGCCTCGAAAGCAACGACGAGTATGGGGACTTCGAGCCAACGGCCACTGGCGCCGAGGCGGCTGAGGTGCTCTTCGAAGGTAGTGCCTCGGCGCCGCCGCAGCAACTCCGAAAGGAGGACAAGCCGGTCTCGGAGCTGCTCCTGAGGGGGCGCGTCTCGGAATTGGGCGACAAGGGCGGCAGCTCATTCGGCGGCCTGATCCGACTTCGGCCCGAGCAATGGCCACTCGAGGAGGTGCGCGGCGCCGTGCGCCGGCTCTGGCATGACCTGAAACGCAAGCTCGCGTCCATGCCGGGCGGGTTGAATGGCAAGCCGACGATAGGGAGTGAGGGTGTGACCGCGATGGCGCTGCAGGAGCTCGTGGCCGCATTTCTCACGCAGCGACATCAAGCACTCGAGGAGGCTGCCGCCGCGTCCCAAGCCGTGTACACCGCCGCCGAGGCCGCCGTCGATGCGGCCTCCAGAGGGCGCCGACCCGGGGGCTATGGCGGCGTCTCGCACACGAAGAAGCCTATGCATCGTGGGCTGCTGTGCGCCGACACGTACAACCTGCACGCGGCTATGTGGCGGCGCCGAGATCGCGAGCCCCAGGCTTCTATCTTTCTGATGGTGTGCCTCGGCCGCCTGCCCGCGGCCACATTTGCGGAGGTGCACAAGGCGCTGACGAGCTTGCACCGCACGGTCACAGCGGCGGCGACCAAGGAACGCGTGCCGCTCACGACAGTGCTCGAGAAGCTGCCGTCGGTGCTGCTGGGCGCCTCGGCCGCGCAGCGTAACCAACTCGTGCGTACGTTGCAGCGCGAGAGCGGCGGCGTGTCGGCCGAGTCGATCAAGGTGGAGCACTTCGAGCCAGCACCTAAGGATCCGTGCGACGGTCACGGGCTCTCGCCTGCGCAGTGTGAGGTCCAAAGAGTCTTCCTCTGGATGGCGCTCACGCTCCGAGATGAGGTCGAGGCCTCGGTGCGTCGCTCGGCGCTCGCATTCCTCCTCGAAACGCGCCATCCAAACGCTCCAGTCAGCCATGCAGGCCTGCCCGGCGGCGGCGAGATCGACAACGCACTGCAGCTCGAAGCACGTCAGATGAGCCTGCCGCCGCACGTGCTGCGTGCCGCGCTGCTCCGGGTGGACGCTGCCACTCCCGAGCACGCGCTCACCGAGATGTTGACGCGCGTCTATGGAGCGGCCGCGCTCAAGGCGATCGAAGCTGCGCAGCGAGAGCAAACGTGGAGCCCGGAGGCGGCCGCGAAGGTGGAGGCGCTGATGGCGGACCTTGATCTGCCACTGGAGCAGCTACTCGCGCGCCTCTTCGCCGAGCCTCTGCGCCGCTTCTCTGCTCGCACGGACACTGACCTCGCCGGTCAAATCGAGGCCGACCTACGAAAGGCGCACGCCAAAGCGTCTAAAGCGTCTAAGGGCAAGGGCAAGACAAAGGGAGGCGCGTCGACCGTGGCAGGAGTGCCGCGCCAGCTGCTCAAGGAGGCCATTCTCAAGGTCGACGGCGCCCGCCCGAGGTTTGAGGCGGAATGGCTCGCGAGCCGGTGTGTCGACGCCGCGCGTGCTGCGAGCGCCTCGACCGAGGGCCTCGCCGCTTCTGTGCAGGCCATGCCGCCCGACCAAGCGCCTCTCGAGCCACTCATCTATGCGCTCCAGCAGGAGCTTGTGCAGCCCACGTCACCACGCGTGGCCATCACAGCACCTACGCGACCAGGAAGCCCGGTGGCCGTAAGCTCCGCGCCCGGGAGCCCTCGGACCGAAAGCCCCGGGCCCGTGTGACGCTCGCGTGTCTTGAGCGGATGATAGGCCAAGGGAGCCCAGCGCTGCAGGAGGCCTCAAGCGTCGCGGCACATGGCAAGGACCTAGTCCTCTGTTGCGCCCTCGTCACCCGGTGTGCCTCGCAACCATCCGCCACGAGAAACGCGCCGAAAACACGTCTCTATCTTTTTCTAACACATCTTCGTCGGGTCGGATACGAACACGGATCACGGCCATAGCCGCGTGTACTAGTCCGGCGGGGAATCCTTCGGGCGAATACCGCGATCATCCGCGCCGCTGGGGGGGGCGACCCGACGTGCGAGGGGAGCTACAACCCGGAGTATACCCTGTAAGCGGAGGTGGGACGGAGTGTAGATGCTAGATCCAACACTCCGCTCTAACCAGCAAACCAGGCCGCCATCGCATACACATAATAATATAGCCACAAATTCATGGACGGACGCCACACACGAGCATAGCACACCCAATCACCATCATCTCATGGCACCTGATCATCATGCCAAACGCCACGACATGCCACCATGCACACCACCAGCAAAGCAACCGAGCGCACAGGTTGCGCCGAGCCTCTCCACTGCTTCCACACGCGCTGCATGCACAGGCCACGGCGCCGCTTGCCTCTCTTCGAAGCGGCAGGCGAGAAGCGGTTGGCCGTTGCGGTTGCCATCGGCGCCCTCACGCGAAGGCACCGAGCCGACCGCACAACCGCCTCGGCGAATAATGGGCAAAGTGAGGCGGGCCCAACCGCCAGACAAGGTCTGCGGGAGGGCTATGACGCGCGGCGACCACATCACAGCACCCAACTGCGGCTGCCAGAGCGCCACGCGGGCGGCAGCGCTCAGGCGGCGGCACGAAGTGATGCGGTGGAGAACTGCGTCGTGGGCCGTCCGGATCGGGAGCGCTTCGGTGAGTACGACGTTTGCTCGTCCAGCTCCGAGGGGTCGCGATTTTGCGATCCTGCCGAGCCAACGCGCACCTCACCGAGCTCTTCTGCCGCGGCTATGCTGGGCGAGTACATCCCCTTGCGCTTGAACTCGTCCGCCTCGATCGGTACCGCTCGCGGAGCGGAGTTCAACGGCGAAAGGGTCGGCGTATTGTGCGTGCCTGTCGCGCGGTCGCTGTCGCCGGCGCCTGTATCGACGGAGGCAGGCTTCGGGTACGGCACCTGCGACGCCCCCCTGAGGGACGAGCTATGATACGGCGCGTGCGCGGAAGCGGAGGTGGAGGCGTCATAGTCGGAGTTGGTCCCCGTCCGGTGCAGCGGCGAGCTCGCACCGTAAGGCGCCGTCGAGTCCTGCGACGTTACATCGCCATCCGAATCGCCGTCCTGCTGGTTGGGGGGTCGCATCGCCCACTGGCCACCACCGGTGCGCGTCGGCTGCAGGCAGCGGCGGTGCTGGCACGCTTGCTTCTTCACCCCCGCGCCGCCAAACTTGGGCTTGTCGCGGCAGTTGGGGCACCGGCCACAGTCTGCTCTCCTGCAGCCCTCGCAAGCGCCGCAGCGAAGCACGCGGTCCACCTTGACGACGGCGCGCTTGCTTACGGAGCCCGGTGTGTTCGCCGGCGACTGCAGTGAATGTGGCGAGCGCGCGCCTTCGTTCGACGCAGGCAGCACCGCCTGAGGCAGTGTCAGGTCAGGCGGCTCTGCAGAGGTCTGGCCAGCTTCTTCTCTTGGCGGCCGGCTGGAGAACATGAGGAGCAGCGCGGCCGCGTCATCGTCCATCTCCTGTGGAGGCGCGTCGGGTTCAGTGCATTTGAGCTGCGGCGACGGCTCGAATGTGATCTGCTCGCTGCATTCAAGGGAGGCCGACTCGCTCCCCATTGTAAAGCGCTAAAGCGGCCGCCTTATCGGGCCGCCGACGAAAAAAGTCGTTTTCTTTTCGCCGCCAGGTCGAGTTCGAAACGTTTCACAGTCCAGGGCTTGAATTAATGACAGATAGACAAGAAGAAACTCACACCGCAATGCTTGCTTGCTCACACCGATCTCAGCTTGCTTGTTTGGGTGCGAAGAGCTGCGTTTGCCCCGTGGCTGACCCCGCCATTTTGGTTTTTGCGATGCCGCATCATGATCATCCGAACGATGCCCGGGCCAACGAACATCACATCTTCCCGACGAGTGATCGAATCCTGGCCCGGGCGCTTCCCGAGCGCCGGGAAAGTATCATATTAGTAGAGCAACAAGTCTAATCTATTTAGTAACCCGTGCACCAGGTTCATGTCGGCACATCATCGCAGCCTCCAAGCTCCATGTGCCACGGGATATGATTCGCGAAACTCTGTCGTGCACATGCAGGCATGACAACCTCCTTCTCCTCGCTCCCTGCTCTCGTCTTTCGAGAGCACGAGCTATCCGCACACGCGGCTCGCGCTCGCTCTCCGGATGTCCGGGTCTGATGAGCCTCCGCGCATACGAGTACGAGTACGCGCGTTGACTCCGGCGGCAAATGGCACATGGCTTTCGAACTCCGAAGTCTACATCCATCCCTGCTCCTCCTGCGCATCCCTCGCGAGCTCAGCAACCCGCTCGGGTCGCGCCCGGAGAAAGCCGAGACGTTTCGAGTCTCGAAGCTGCCCCACCCTGGTGCCGCGCTTTGCTACGTGCCGCGAGTCGGTGAACATGACTCCGACGTCCTCGATCGAGCACCGCCAGTCAGAAAAAAACGCGGCGCAATCCGCAGCCATCTCCATGCACTCGCGTGGTGACCTCGCCAAGTTAGGCAGCATCGACGTCCGAAGGAGCACACGCGAGCCGCTGCCCTCGCGCACCTGGAACCAAAGGTCGCTCCCACGACAAATCCGGCGCAGCAGCGCGTCCTTGAACGAGCGCCTGGCGATCAGGATCGGCACGCCACGTTGGCTCTCGATCACAAGCCCATCGAAACCATCGGGCCGGCCCCACTGGCTGCGCGCCATCGCCTCCACGTCAAAGCTCTGGAGCCGCGCAGCCAAACCAAACTCTTCCATCTCGCGGCGAAGCATCGAGAGTGGCGCATCACGCGTACGTAAGCAGCCGAGCATCTCAGTGAGACGCTCGTTTGCAGCGTCTGCTTCGGCAAGGCGCACCGGGAGCTGCTCAAGCGCCTTTGCTGCTTTGCTGCGCGCCTTTGAAGCTTTGTCTTCGTCAGCCAAACCCACCAATGTTTGAGGCTCTTGATGCCGCTCGAGCTGCTGCTCCAGTGCAACTCTTTTGCGATGTGTTCCCTTGAGAGCCTCTTCTAAAACTCCTCGTAAGAGCCGGCGCTCTTCCGAGACGCTCAAACAAGACATGGATGCTGATGCACGCAACCCACTGGACCATGGTGCCATCGCTCCGCAGACGATTTTGATGCGCATCATGCCGAAGGCCGGTCGGGGTTTCGCTCACGAGACTTCCGAGCATTTTCGCGTCCGCCACGTTGGGAAGTCCTTTTCACGGAATGTGAAAATCGGCATCCATCTCGGATCCAGTAGGAAGTAAGGAGGGCACGCAGGATTAGGTGTCGAGGAGGGGCGTGGCCCTCAAGGTTTTTTTCGTTGAGGTTTCGCCGGTCGTGCGCCCCGGGCGCGTACATTTCAGCGCGCCATTATGCATTTCTCAGAATGATTGCAGAATGCCGTTGCCGATGGAAAGTGACTCGAGCTGCGAGCAGGATTTTATAAACCACACACCGAATGGTTGCTGCCAGTACTACTCGTAACTCGACGCGTTTTCGGTTTTGCTGGGTCCTATCGGAAGGTATCGCTAATCGGGCGCGTTAAGTATCGCGCGGCCGTGCACTGTATAATAATATTCGGGCAAGATCGTGCCGGCTCAGACCGGACGTGGACAACCCCTGAACCTCTCAACTCGGAACTCAACTCGGCGCCGGCCCGCCGGGCGTCTGCGGTCTCAAAGAATTCACACCTTTTCGCTTTTCTACATTCTACAATTGACTGCGCACCGCATCGTACGTGCCAAAGATGACGGCCTGGCCGAGCCCAATCTTCCACGCGCGCGCGCTCAAGCCGCGCGCGAAGGCGCCCAGCCCTTCGGAGGCGACGAGCTCGCGCACGGCGACGAGCGTGCCGCCGCTGCCCGCCGTGAGCGGAGTCGCCTGCATGTGCGTCTTGACCACATCGACCGGGTTTGTGAGCATCACGCTGAAGACGCCCGCACAGCCGCCGGCGAGAACCGCCGGCGCGGGCGCCTGCCACGCCGTGAGATAGGTCTTCATCTGTTCGAAGACGGCGAAGCGCGCGCCGTTGGCAACCATCTGCCTCGCTGCCGTTGGGCCGGCGCCTAGCCAGAGGCCGGTGACACCCTGCTGTGCGAGCACGCGTGCAGCCGCGCGGGCCACCGATGCGGTGCCGCCTGAGCCCGCCGCACCGCCCACCTCCGTCTGGCGCAGCACCTTGAGCCGCTCTGTTGGAGCAACCCACACCAGCGCCTCGACAAGGCCGGCGAGTGTCCCCGCCAACAAGGCGTTGCCTGTGCGACTGCGAAACTCCTCATAGGCTACGTAGCGCAGGGCTGTCTTGCCAGCCACCTGCGCGATTGCCGGCTGCATGCCGTAATAGAGGCCGCCGACGCCGGCACGTCGAATCGTGTCTGCCATCGACGCCAGCATGCCCGGTGGCCCGCACTTGAGCTGCAGGCGATTCTTGGTGACTTCGAAAGGCATTGTGACGACCGTCTCCACGCTACCCGCACCCGCGCCCGCTACGAGGGCTTTGTGCGAGTCGCGCATTGGTACAGGAACTGCTTCCGATCTTTGTCAAGCCCATGCCAGGCAAGTCAAGTCAAGCACCGCGCCACCAAGATTCGGCTGAGAAAAGACTGACAAGATAACACGCACAAGACCCGCTTGAAATTCGTCCGTCACGAGGAACTTGAACTTTCCCCACAACAAAAATGAAAAATGGTCTCTCGGCTCGAGATCCATTTATTATCTGTGCGGTGCGACACCTCGAGCTCGCCGTCGCCCTTCGCGCGCGCACCATGGCTGGAGTGGCAGCGATGAGGAGCAGGGGGGTGGGGAGGTGGCGCAGATCCATGCGATTGCTGCTGATGGCCTGAAGTGCCATAGCCTCTTTGGATATCAGCTGCTCGCCCGGCCGTCGTCGCTCTCGAAGTCCTAATTGCGTCCTGCCCACCCTTTTGCTCGCAGTCGTAGTCATGATCGCCGCTCTTGCCATGCAGACGACCGCGTTCCAGGCGCCGGCCCTTAAGGCCCCAACGCGCGCCGTCGGCGCCTCCATGTTCGCGGAGGGCGACATTGGCGTCACCCTGCCGCTGGGCGTGTACGACCCGCTTGGCCTCATCGAGACCAAGGACATGCGCCGCTTCGAGATCATGGAGATCAAGCACGGCCGCGCGGCCATGCTCGGCTTCCTCCACGTGGTCCTCATCCACGCTGGCGTCCGCCTGCCGGGCTACCTCTCCGCTGTCAACGGTGCGCAGTGCACTGACTGGCCGCAGCTTCCTCTTCATCTACTGCTGCAGCACGCGCGCCGTCGACCGCCCCTCGCCGGTCGTTGCACGCCTTGACCCTCGACTGCCCGCGTGCTCCGCGCAGATCTCAAGTTCTCGGACATGCCCGTTGGCTGCTTTGCCTCGCTCGAGGCGACGCCGACGCTCGGCTGGTTGCAGATCATGGCCTTCACCTGCGCTTCGGAGACGGGCTATGCGGGCACCACGTCGGGGCTGGTGAAGCAGTCGGCCTCCAAGGCGCCGGGCGACATCGGCGGCTCCCAGTGGAAGCGGTACTCCGATCCCGCGGAGAAGGCCTTCAAGCTCAACGTCGAGCGCAACAACGGCCGTGCGGCCATGATGGGCATCACCGGCTGCCTCGTCCACGAGCTCCTCGGCGTCGACGCCCTGTACCCGACCGGCGGCCTGGGCGGTGCCGCGCCCGCGGCGATCCTGTAAGTAGGTCGCGAGGGCTCTTCTGTGCTGCGCTGCGATGTGGCCGGGCGCGCGTCGCGGGAGATATGTTGGCGTGCGCGAAGCCATGAAAACGGAGTGAGAGTCAGAGGGGGACAGCGACGATGAACGCGTGTCGACCGTATCTAGAGCCACGGGCCTTCTGCGCCCCGTTGTCTTTGTGCTGTTGCGCAGCATGGAATTGAAAGACGACACACAAGACTAGCTTATTTTTTCGTGCGGAACCGCGCGGTATGCCGCCTAATGTCGCAGCTGCCTCGCCGGCGGGCGGCGGGGCGCGGCCGGGGGAGCCGGGGGCCCGCGCCCGGGCGGATTACCGAGCGCGCGCGCAGACCCCGCGCGCGCAGCACGTCAGTCTACGACGACCCCGCCGCACGCGTCACGCCCCGGCCCGACCGCACGCACAGGCGCACTGACACCCGAAAGGAAGCCCGTCTCGCGTGCGTCGACTCGGCATGCCGGACCGGACGGGCGCATGCACGCGAGGTATCAGCGCCACGCGCACCGTCCATCCGTTCCATTCGAACTCCTGCGGCGGCGCGGCACCGGGGCCGGGGGCGGACTCCAACTTGCGGTGCTCTTTGGGAGCAAGGCAACCACTGGGCGGGCAGCGTAGACCGAGAGCCACCATCAGCACGACACGCTGAGCGCAGGCCGCGCCGTCCGTTGCGCCCGACTGCGGGGGCACAATAATGCATCGAGATCATTGAGGGACAGTTCGGATCCGGTCGACGGCAATCGGCGGCTATGATCAGCGTGGATCCTACAGCCACCTGCTTCCCGCCGGAGGCGGCGAGCTCGTCTGGTGTGCGGTGAGATCGCGGCAGATGGCATCGTTGGCGTAGAAGGGGAGCATACTTTCGAAGATTGCGACACTCACGAGCGCCGCGAGAGGGATGGTGACCGCCCAGCCAATGAGAATCTTGGTGAGCATCCCGAAATTGAGCTCCGCGTCGCGCGCGGCACGCATCTTCGCGACGAGGCCCACGCCGATAATCGAGCCGACGAGGCAGTGCGAGGTCGAGACCGCCAGCCCGAGGACCGTTGAGAGGAGCACTGCGATCCCGGTGCCCATCTGCACCGCGTACGAGCGCGAGGGCGTGAGCTTCGTGATCTTGGAGCCGACCGTGGTGATCGTGCGATCGCCCAGCACCAGGATGCCCAGCACGAAGCCGGACGCGCCGAGCAAGAGCACCCAGGGAGGGATCTCGGGGATCGCGTTGATGTCGCCAGATGGCCACGAGAGCGCGACCAGCAGCGCCGCCAGGGGGCCGATTGAATTGCCCAGGTCGTTCCCGCCGTGCGCGAACGCCACGGTCATGGCAGAGAGGATGAGCAGCGGCACAAACGGGCGCTCCTCCTCCGCCACTACGGGGAGGCCGTCGCCCTCTCCGCTCGCGCCACCTTCGACGTCTTCTCGCGCCAAATGGCCCATGCCTGCTGCCTTGTCGCCATACCTTTCCGCTAAATGCCTGATGCTGCCGCTGCCACCGTCGCGCACGCGCAAGATGAGGTCCCGATCCGGCGGTGGCTCCTTGTTGGTGCGGCAGAGCAGCCCGCCCAGGAAGCCCACCACGTCCAGGCCACCTGGGTGGCTCGACGTCTTCTTCACGGGCGACCCCTCCGGCTCGCTATCGCTCTCGGTCGCCGGACCTTCTGGGGGGCCCCAGAGGGGCGCGCCGGTGCCATGGCTCTTCGACGAGCTGGGCGTGCTGCTCAGCATCTCAAGACCGCTCGCTTGAGCGCTGGGGCGGCGGGCGGCGCAGCACGAGGCGACGATGGCCACGAAGATTCCAAGGGCGGCCGACGCGCCCACGGCACGCTCAAGCGGGTGGATGCGGAGGACGGCGGGCCCGGCGACGACGAGGAAGGCGGCGGCGATGAAGACGGTGGCGGCGATGAGCACGGGCTGCAGCGCGTGCGCGCTGCGCGCAGGGTCCGCCGTCTCGTGCACCGCACACGAAATGAGCCCGTACAGCAGACCGGACGTGATGCAGCCTGTCATCGGGCTCGCGACCCAAGCGATGAGTGTGGCTGTGAGTGGTGCGACGCCGAGCGAGCTCACGCCGTGCGCTGCGATGCCCACGGCCGCGAGACCGCTGATGACGCCGTGCGTCGCCGAGATGGGTAGCCCGTAGAGCGTCGCGAGCAGAGTGGTCGAGCCGGTACCCCCGAGCACACTGAGCATGCCCACGCCGAACAGGAGCACGCCTTCGCAGCCGTCGGCCGCAAATGAGGAGGGCTCGATGACGCCCTTGGCGATGGACTTGGCGACGAACGAGCCGAGCGAGACTGCGCCCGCAAACTCGGCGATCGCGCCGAAGAGGATGGCCTGTTTGAGTGTGAGCGCGCCCGCGCCGTACGAGGTGCCGACCGAGTTGGCAATGTCGTTGGCGGCGTTGGAAAATGCGACCACCAGGCAGCCGAAGATGCCGAGGATGACGAGCTCCGGCCGCTCCTCTAACTCGGCAAACATGGGAATCGAATAGTTTTCCTACGAACACTATGAGAGTGTGAAAAGTCTAGTATGAATACCTTTGCGATACGCTATCGACAGTATCATGACCACAAGAACCCGGTCAGCTGACTTGCACTGCCGCTGGATGGCATGTTCATGTTTATGAAGGATGGGTATGTAACGGTCGTTTGTCCACGTGAGACCGCCCTTGAGTGCTCGTGACGCGAGATAAATTAGGATTTGGGCAATTGGATTTGGGTACAATTATTGGACGGCCCATCAGACGAGACTGACAGACTGAATGAGACTGAGTTACGTTCACATTATAGAGACATTCCTGCCACTCGGGTACCACCCACCCCTGGGGCAACGAAGTCGATAGGTGTGGGTACCCCCCGCCCCCTAGCCCTTGTACCGTACCGCCGCTACCGTACCCCGGCTTCGTCTTCGAACCTGGCTACCCTCCCGGCCCTCCCCCCCCTTGGCAGAGAGAGAGCTCGATAGGGGACCACATTGAGTATGCAACCCAATGAACTACAATGGTAGTCCACTGGATCGGCGCGGTAAACAACGGCCAGTTCGGCTGCAGCGCGCGTGCCAAGCGTGCATTCATATGCACGACGCGCACATACGCGAACCCTCACACGCGGGACGCCCCATGCTTATGATGATTTTCGTCATCGGGGATGGATGTGGTCTCGGTACGCCCTGTGGTCTCTGACTGTGACTCTGACTGAGGAGGGGAATCAAGTCAGGGTGTTCTAGAGCTTGGTGGCGTTGCCGTTCTAGAGCTTGGTGGCGTTGCCAAGCTTGCCGAACTGGAATGAGTAGCCAGCTGCCACCACGACTGCACCGGCGATGGCGTTGCCAATAGTCGCGGGGATCATATTTTTCACGATCGTGTCAGCGATTGACAACTTGGCGCCGCCGAGCAGCCCAAGCGGCAACAGGAACATGTTGGCGACGGAGTGCTCGAGGCCAACTGCGAGGCACGAAGGCACAGCAACGTTACGGGCAGGCGGGAGGGCGATGGCCATAAGTCGAATGCAGGAAAAGTTCCCCCAGGCGGTCACGGAACCTTGGAAAGAAGGGAGCAAGGCGGGCAGAGCGGGCAGAGCGTACTGGCCACAAACATCGAGATCGGAAACCAAATGCCGACCATCTTGCCTGCGAGGTCGTTGGCCGCGCCTGCCATAAAAACGGCCATGCAGACGCACCAGTTGCACATGATCGCCTTGACGACGGTCGGCATAAATGCGCCAGAGCACTTTTTCATGGCGGTGGCCACGGCGAGCTCCTGAACGCCGCCGGTTAGGATTCCAGTGTACTGCGCCGCGAGTGCGAGGAGTCCGCAGCCAACGACGTTTCCGAAAAATGAGACGGACCAGCTCTTGACTAAGTCATCAAGCGAGATTAGGCCCTCGTACAGTGCTGCCGCCACGGAAGCGCTGTTGCCAGTGAAGAGCTGGCCGCCCGACATCAGGATCAGCAGGAGGTTGACTGGGAAGAGCGCCGCGAAGATCATCTTTTGCATGCCCGGATTGGATGAGGCTATGCCTGGGACGCTGCCGGATACGACCGTCGCAAGTAGCCCGCCCAACCCGACGTAGCCTCCGCCCATGATTGATTGGTGCAGAATCTTGATCAGCGGCATTTTGGCGTTGTCGCGGCCCTTGGCGGCCATGCCAAGGTATGCGTCCTTGGGAGTCTTGACCGAGGAAACATCGGTGACGGCGCCCCCGCCGCGGAATCTTAGCAGGGCGGGCCGAGCCTCAGCCGAGACGGCCAGCAGCAGAACGAACGCGAGCTTCATGGGATCCGCGAGGTCTTCGAGGTTTCGTCGAGAGAGGGCACCCGAGATTTCGTACGAGCCGGAGATTTGCCTGATTTGCCGCGCCATTCTAAAGACCAAACATTGCCGAGCGAGGCGCAGATCGGAACGAGAACTGAGGCTATCGGTTGAGTTCTCTGGCGTCGTGCGGTTCGTTTACGAAGTGCAAAATTAAGCTAGGATTCCTACTTTATGAAGGTGGCGAGAAGGTGGACCCGCGACCTTGCCCGCGACACATTGTTTCATACCTTAACGATTGTGCCGTGACACACTAGGAACCTAACATCTACTTCCCAGCACGACTCCTCCAACGAAGAGAGGCGTTGGACCGTTGGTGTATGCCTGTATCGGTGTCGTTATCGTATATCGAGACCCGCCTCGTGCACCTCGAGCATATCGTATACACACGATACAGGATAAAACAGGTGGTACAGAGCATTGGTACAGAGCCGTGCGCGCTGTCACAGGCGGTGTCTTAGCGCGGTGTCCGTAACGGCAGGACCGCGCGGTGCATCGAGCTACACTCCTGTACCGGCTAAGTACGAAGTATCGCCAGCTGACCCGTAAATTTTCCAGGGGTTACCTCGGCGCCTACCTCGGACCTACAAAGGCCTCGCCTCTCACCACCCACGACATATCGAGATTGGCCTCACGCCTTGGCCGCCTTCAGCCTGGCGGGCAAGGCGAGCCCAAAGAGCAGCAGGCCCCTGGCGCGCTTTGCAAACACGTTGAGCGCGCCGAGAGCCGCATGCATGACCCACTGCGGGTTGCCCAGGAGCCCCTCGATCGACGCGCGCGCTGAGGCCACCCACTGGGGGCGTACCTGACGAGGGAGGCAATCAAACGTCATCAGTGGTAGCTCATCAGCGGCAATCAGTGAGCGTGATTGGGGGCATGATTGGGAGCGTACCAGACTGAGCACGCCCGTGACGGCGCACGTGAGCGCGGAGGTACGAATGAGGAGCATCGCTGAGCGGCCAACAAACCGCTCGCGTGCGAGTGCAGCCGCCTGCCGCCTGGCGTGCTCGGCCTCCACCTTGCGCCGGCCGGCAGCATACGACGTCTCATAGAGCTCGAGAGTCCTAAGGCCTCGCACACGCCATCAGTCGTCATCAGAGGGCATTAGAGGGCATCAGAGGTCATCAGTAGCCAGCACCGGTGCTTGGCGGCGACCATAGAGGAGGCTCCATCAGACGCAATCAGAGGGCATCAGAGGCCATTAGTGGCCATCACCGGCGCTTGGCGGCGACCATAGAGGAGGCGAAGAGCATGGAGCGCAGTGTGGAAAGGTCCGAGTGCTGGGGGTCCTCGACACAGCACGTGCCCCATGGGTAGATGCGCGTGCCGTCCTCGCTCGAGCACACCGCAAAGGGCGGCGGCTGCGTCGTCGAGCGAGAGAGCACGCGCCCGACCTTGGCGTCGGCCGACACCGCCGCGTCCGCCTCCAGGCCAACCGCCCCTTGAGTCAACGGAGTCAAGGGGCCGGCTGCAACGGCGGTATCTGACAGTTGAAAGATCTTGACGCCCGAGGCGCGCAGCTCGGAGAGGATGAGGCGACGAAAGGCATCGCGCTCGGCGAGCGTCATCGTGTCCGACTTGGCAATGATCGGAACCAGATTAATGTGCGGCTCTAGGCGGCGCATGAACTCGAGGTCGACCCCCTTGAGCCGGTGCGCTGCGATAAAGTAAAGGCAAACGTGCACGAGGCCATCGCGCTGCAGCGCGAGGGCGGGGGCATTCTGCGAGGGCGGCGCGCTGAGCATGTCGTAATGGTCCATGTACCGCTGCTGCACGTACTCGATGATGGAATTGATCCACGGCGTGCTGTCCACCTGGTCACCGTAGCCCGGGCAATCGACGACGGTGATCTCGACCGGGAATCCGTCGTTGTCGACCTTGTGCACAATCTCCTTGATCTCGGTCGTGCGTGCCGTCAGCGTCGCCGGCACATACGCTGCGCCGTGCAGCATATCGTCGGGCACGAACGGACGCAGCAGCGCGCGGGTGAAGGTCGTCTTGCCGAGGCCGCTCTCGCCGACGAGCATGATCCGGAAGTTGATGCCCGAGCGCTGCCACTCGGCGTTGAGCTGGGCACTCAGCTGAAGAGACTCGCGGGAGCGAGTGGACATCGCACTGCGTGTGAGGCGGCGGCGGCGGAGGCGGCGGCGGCGGAGAAGCTCGCGAATAAAAAGGGCCAGGCTTCACACCAGAATTCGCAAAAGTGTGTGGCCGCAGAGTCTCGAGTTCTCGTGACGTGGTTTCGTTTTGCGATACGAGTCGTCCGATACCGCTTTTTGACTTGACTTGACTTGACTTGGTCGAAGGCGTTGGTCGATCATTGGTCCTCTCGAGCAGGTCTCGAACGCCCATCCTCACGATGGGCTGCGGCGCGTCAGCTATTCGGCCAAACAACCGGCCGACAGTCGAGGATCTGCGCAAAAAGTATTCGACAGCCGGCGCTAAAGGCGATAGCTTGCATGCCGCAGCACCTGGAGCCAGATTTCTCCGTTCTGGCGCTTCTCTTGAACGCATGCTCGATACGAATGCGGTGCTGGTTGTCGTGCGTGTCCGTCCTCTCAATAAGCGTGAGACTGAAGCTGGCTCTGCAGAGTGCATCCGAATTGAGAGTAGCACCATGCTCACCATCGATGCTGCAGGCACGGCCGGTCGCCAGATGGCCTTCGATGCTGTCTTTCGCAGTGATGCATCTTCCGAAGATGTGTATGCCCGTTCCGGTCGTATGGTACTGACCAAGGTCCTCGATGGCTACAACGGCTGCGTATTCGCGTACGGCCAAACGGGGAGCGGCAAGACGTATACGATGCAGGGCACCGCCGCCACGCCTGGCGTCATCCCTCAGCTGTGTGATGAGCTGTTTGAACGCATTAGCCGCATGGCCGAAGTGAAAGAGGTCCGGGTCTACGCGACGATGTGTGAGATCTACAACGAGCGCCTCAACGACCTGCTCACACGCGGTGCCGACGACAATTGTCGTGACCTGGTCATCAAGGAAGACAAGGCAGCGGGGGGGAGAGGGATCTTTGTCGACGGCCTGAGTGAGCATCACGTCGAGAGCAGCAGCGACGTGCAGCATCTGATCGGCGACGGGCAGGCACGCCGCGCAGTCGGGCGCACAGACATGAATGAACACTCGTCGCGCTCGCACTCCGTCGTCACGCTGCGCATCGAGACATGCGATGTGGGTGATCTCGAGCGCATCTCGGCTACGAGCTCGAAGCTGCATCTCATTGATCTCGCGGGCTCGGAGCGCCAAAAGGGGACGGGCGCGACGGGTGAACGGCTCAAGGAAGGGGCGCAGATCAACCTGTCACTGACGGCGCTTGGCAATGTCATCAGCGCACTCACGGAGAAGAATCGAGGCCATGTGCCCTACAGGGACTCGAAGCTGACGCGGCTGCTGCAGGACTCCCTCGGTGGGAACTCCGTGACGGTGATGCTGTGCAACGCGTCGCCAGCGGCCATCAACGGCGAAGAGACGCTCTCGGCGCTGCGCTTTGCGGAGCGCGCCAAGAAGATTGAAAACGTGGCCACCATCAACCGCGACCCGAAAGCAGCCCGCGCTGCGGAGCTTTTCGAGGAGAACAAGAAGCTCAAGCAGAAGATCGACCTGCTCGAGGCGCACATCCTTGAGCTCGAGAAATACTACTGAGGGAGTGTAGAGGCTGTGTCGCCTTGTGAAACATCTCAGAAATCCGCAGGAAAAAGTGTGTACGAAGATGGCGACATGGCGTGTGAACATCCAAGATCCATGGCGATCCATGGCGACATCCATGGCATCCATGGCGCACGAGTCGCCATGGATGTCGGCAGTGCTACGCTCGCTGCCATCCCGGCGCTCGTGCGCAAGATGAACCCAGGCTTTTGTGCGTTGACAGATTCGGATCTCTCTGACTGCAGCTCAGATAACGCTGGGAGCTGGCCGCTCGCGTCCAAGGGCGACTGGCATGCGGCAGCGAAAGAATGTGTTGCGCGCTGCCGAGCGTGCGACCGGTGCAGGTACGTTAGCCTGAGCTTGAGATTCGCCGATTGCAGCTGGTACTCCGAGTGCGATTTGGCGCGATTGATCAAGAGCGGAGCTGATCATATCTCAGCCACGGTGTTGCATGCGCCATTGCCGGAACTTCCTCTGCGCCGCTTTGCTGGGGCAGTCGCAGAAGAGGTGAACAGGCCGTTGCTGCTGGCCGTCGGCATCCTGTCACGAGCCACGCCACGCATACAGGATCCTCCGCATGCAGCGTGGCACGGTGTGATCCCGCCGAGCGTCGAGCTCCGCTTTGTCATCAGCAGCCGCGAGCGTGTTGGCGACCGCCGCTTTGTTGGTGACCGCCGCTTTGTTGCCGTCGTCGACTGCCCTTCGGAAGGTCCCACCCGACGCTTTCTCGGCCAGGCATGCTTCTGCATGGCGGCACGCTGGTTCCGCCGCGCGCTGGTGCTCTTCCCCTTGGCACGCTTTGTCGGGAAGCTTGAGGACGACGCGAGCGTGCACGTGGCTCGTTTACTGGCCGAGTTGCGTTGGAGTCTCAGCCTACCGCTGCCGCGCACCTCCTCGGCTGCCTCGTCTGAGAGCCTCAGCCGGCGAGCCCTAACCTCATCTGAGAGCCGAAGCCTGCCTACACCGCGCGCCTCGGCTGCCTCGTCTGAGGCACTGCTATGGTTTGGCCACTTCCAATGGGCGGCACACGACGGGCAGCGTGGCGCGTTCTGCGGCGGCGAGGAGCAGCTTCCCGCACGCCGCTCCTCGGTGCATCAGTGGTGCAAGCCGTTCTGGCCGTCCAATAACACGCTCATCGCCCCGTTTGCCTCGGGGGCGCTCGACGTGCGCTCGCGCTCTCTAGTGCAGCGCTTCGCTGCGTGCGAGCACGTGTGGGAATACCTGGCGGCTTGGCAGACCGAGCAGAGCCGTGGTCTTTCATGTGACGGCGGCATGGGTCACTTCATCGCGCTCTGCGTGCGCGAGCCCATCACGGCGCTACACCTGCCCACGGCCAAGTTTCAGCGCGTAGCCGCCGACCGTGCGGCGGGCAAGCACTGCACGGTGGTCCATCCTAATAAGGAGCACGTGCACGTGCGCTGGCCGCACGGCCGTGCCACCCAGCCAGCGATGCTGCCCATTCCGCTCACGATCCACCCTCCGGCGGGGCTCGGCACACATGCGACCTGGACGGCGAGCAACGAGTCACTCGTGCGTGCCTACGAGTCGTACACTCAACGCGGGTTGGGCGACCGGCTCTGTGACGTGGTCCCGTGCGCCTGAGCGTCTAGGATGTACGATGTACTACGGCCTCTGGATATACTAAGCTCCCGGAAACTTAGTCGCTTGAGTCCTGGTTCGTATAGGTTCGCATGGTCTGTTCCACACAGTCGACGATTCTCTAGTATGTGTGATCGGTATAGACTCTTCCAAAATAGACCGGAACGTGAGCGCATGCGCACAAGTGGGCTGCGCGTGCCATCTGCCAATATTGGGTCTCGAGACTTGGATCTAACGATTCCAAGATCTCTTAAGATCTCATGGAGTTAATCATGGAGTTGCAGGTTGGTTCTTGCATACCTTCGACCGAGGACCGTTCGAGTGCGAAACCTCTACGAAACCTCCATCCCGCCGAATTGGCCGAAATGGCCCTTGGCGAGTATCTTTTCCATAAGCTCGGGTTGCGGCTTGCGCATGAATAAGTGCATAGTGCAAGTGTGAAATGACAGAACCAAAGCCCGCGTGCGATCCCTGGCCCCCGCCCGCCTGAGCCTGAGTCGACATGCTACTTGCCACGGCGGACGCCTATCAACGGATCTCGGAATCGAGGGAGCGCCGGCCGTGCCCCACCACTTCGAGCGGGTGGGCTCGCGGAGCACCGGTTGCTCTAACTCTCACCGCTTAGGCGCTTTAGCTCCTGAGTTTCCGAGATTTGGTTGCAGGTCTTCTCTGTGTCTCGTTTCACTGTTAACTAGATAGCCCAAACACTGTTGCAGGTCTTCACTGTGTGTCTTGTTTCGCTGTTAACAAAAGATAACAAGAAAGGCCCAAACGTCCAACGGCCCGCGCCGCGATCGAAGCCCATGAGTGTCGACCAAGTGTCACAGGAAGTTCTCTATGCCCTCTGCGACACTGCTGACGTGCCGGCGGACGCATGGAAAAACCGCCTCACTTTTGTTGACGTCTATAAGGGCAAAGGGACGAAGAACTTCATCACGCTCCTAACCGGCGATCAGCTGGCCAAGGCAGCAGCGACGTCTTTTGCTGGCAAGACGGATACCATGCTGCTGAGCTTCAAAGTGGAGAGCATGCGCGAGGAGGCCGACCTGAAGATCAAGTACGAGGCTGCTGAGTCCGAGGCGGGCGGCTCCGGCGAGTACGTTCACGTCTACGGCGGCTTCATCCCTTATGCGTGCCTGTATGCGATGCCGAAGGTGCTCGTGCTTGATGAAAGTGTTGGACCTAACCTTGGAAAGCACATGCTCCCCCCGCTGGGCATGGGTGGAGGAGGCCTCGAGAAGGAGACGGTGTACGATGACGACTCCGACTTGAGCGAAAACGACGACCTGGAGCGCTTCGATCAGCATACGTACGACCTCGATGATTAGCTTTTTGCATTATTTTGGCTGTGCAAGAGGGGACAGGATGGCGTGCAGTGAGCGTGCAGTGTATTTCACCTTTGAGTGGAGTGGAGTATACTGCTGGTGCTCACTCGCGTGTACAGTCACCGACACTTAGACTTACCACCGGCTCAAACACCGCTCACCGGCGAACCGACCTTGTGGACCAATCACCTAACGCGTAACGCGCGGGGCGGACCTCGAACGCATGCTCGAACGCCGCGCGGCCTCGGATCCACTTCCCCAGCGTGTCGTGTGCAGTAGAGAGCTCCTCTCAATCATAGCTTCTCACCCAAACTGCCCAGCATATGGATTGTACCCATGCAGCGCGACCACGTTGCCAAACTTGAGCTTGAGCTGCTCGAACGAGCCGGCCATCTCGACCACGTACCGCTCACTCCCCTCGGAGCTCACAATCTTTCCCGGCTTACCGTTGAGCTCTGGGCGGCTGTTGAGTCCAGAGGCGTTCACGCGTGTGCCCGCGGGCAGGATCAAGTTCTCTGGCTTCACCTTGAGAGACTTGTAGTCGCCCGTCGGGGGCTGCAGGTCAGTGACCGTGTAGACTGCGCCGATGCTGTCGTACACGGCGGTGCCCGAGACGCTCCCCTCAAGGCCAAATTTGGAGCGCGCAGACGCGTCGAGGATGGCGCCAGAGATGAGCTGGCGCACATTCAGCGGCTTGACGGCCACATCGGCCACCTGGCCGGTGCTCGAGTTACGCAACCGTACCATGTACCGCCTCCTTTCCTCATCGAAGCCTACAATCGTGCCCGTGCTCTCATTGAGCTCAGGGCTACTCAGCCCCACTAACTTGACGCTCGTCTCGCGAGGGAGGAGGTCCGCGCGAAGCGGCGGAGGCTGCTGAGGCGGCTGCGAACGACGCCGCAAAAAACCGCCCATGTCGTCGTCGTCGTCCAAACCCGCAAAAGGGTCGCCGCCCGAGAAAAAAGCAGCAAAGATCTGTTCGGCACGCATGCTGTTCATGCCGCCTCCCATTGTGAATGAAACGCGCACGCCTGGGCCATCGCAGCTGCTCATAAACACGCCGCCGCCCGGAAAGGCACCCATCGGCACGATGCCACTGCTTGCTGACGACCTAAAACCACCGCCCGCCTTCAGCCCATTTTCACCGTACCGATCAAATAAGCTCTTTTTCTCCTTGTCGGAGAGCACTTCGTATGCCTCGGCGGCCGCCTTGAATTTCTCCGTAGCCTCATTTTGCTCCGACTCCGGCTTGCCGGACCACTTGTCCGGGTGCCATTTCACTGCGGCCTTACGATATGCTTTTTTTATGTCCTCCTCGGAGGCATCGCGACTGACACCCAGGATGGCGTAGAAGTCGCGTCCTCGGTCTTCACCATCAGCCGCTGTTGAGCCGTTTGCGAATCCACCACCAGGGAACCCACCACCAGGGAACCCGCCGCCAGGGAACCCACCACCAGGGAAACGGCCGTTTTCCAAGTCTTCCAGCGACGCTCCTGCGCCCATTTGTGGTTCGGGAGCGCGATCCGAGGAATTTCTGTTTCACAGCAAACTTCGAGAGAAAAGATTTATCAAACGCGGCTCCGCTGAATGCGCGGACTAGCGGACGTCCGTTACGGGACGGAAAGTTTATAATCTCGTCTGTCCGCCGCGGGTGGCGGTGCGCGGTGGCAAGAGCCGACAGAGAGTGCACCCGGCAGACGCCCGAGACCGTGCGACGGAGCAGCATGGGACGGAGAGTGTTCGGTTTAAACCTTTTCATATATGATATCAATTGCCGCCACAGAAATTGCGTTACACACTATACGGTCTACGCTGCGTCATCGCCGCGACCCCTCTCAGGGTGTTTGTTGTAACTAGGGGTCGTAACTCGTATAGCTCAGAGCTGTATTTATGCGTTGGTTGCGATGAGATTGCATATCGCTGCGAGGGTTGCTTTGAGCGCTTAAGCGCTAGACTGCGTGCCCCGATTAGGAGAGGGACGCGGCGTGCTCGAGGCCTTCTCCAGAAAGAGGATATTCACAGCCTTCTGGAAGTCGCCATCCGCGGCGGCGGCGGCGGCAACGACCTTCTCGCGATCGAATCCCATATCGATAAGGGCGCGCTCGGTCTTTGTCAAGGCCGCGCCCTTTCCAGCCTTCGCGAAGGCCCCAGCAGCCACTTCTAGCGCCGCCTCAGCCGAGCCAGCCACCATGCGCGACCGTCGATCCTCTCTGAGGCCCATTCCTGTGACGAGCTCGTTGACAGCGCCACGAAGCCACGTGTTCTCCGACCCTGACAGCTCCCCACCCGGGGAAGGAGCGGCGGCCGCTGCTGGCGCTGGCACAGGTGCACGTGCAGGTATGCCTGCAGGCGCGCGGACGGGCGCAGGCACGGCACTGCGCAGTGCAGAGGCTGGTGCCGCCTTGGCAGCCGCCGCCGTTGCCTCCACAACCGCTGCCGCCTTCTCGAGCACTTTGGCACGAAGGGCACCGTCGAGCGATGCAAGTCCGAGCAGCTCATCGTACCGGGCCTTGGCGCCCAGGATGTCGTTCGCCTTGAGAGCCATGTTGCCAGCGGAGAAGAGGCAGATGGCAGATTGCTTCGCAAACTCGCCGTCTCGAGGACACATGCGATAGGCCTCGTCAAAGGCGTCACGCGCTCCGGCAAAGTCGGCCATCTCGTTCAGGGCGTGCCCTTCCTTAGACTTGGCCGCCGCCGCATTGGCCTTGGCTGCCGGTACCTTCTCGGCCACCGCCTGCTGCTGCGGTGGCGGAGTGCTCGCCTTCGGTATGCCTACCGTTGGCGGAGTGCTCGCCTTCGGTATGCCTACCGTTGGCGGAGTGCTCGCCTCCATCGGTATGCCTACCTGCGCACGCGCACGTGCGATGGCACCTGCGGCCGCGGCCGTCCTTGCCGGTGCAGATGCTCCCGTCTGGAGCTGTGGAAGGCTCTGCTGCACGGCGGCACTCTTCGTCACGAAGGAGGGGTTCGTCACGAAGGAGGGTGCTCTTGCCAGCGATAAGGGCGCTCTTGGGCGCGAAGCCGTCGGTGGATCAGCCAACGCAGCATTCTGTTGCGATCGCACGTTCTGGACCTCTACCTCGACCGTGCAATGGCTGCACCATGTACGCCACGCGCGTCTCAAGAACTTTTGGTAGATCCAACGTCGCACCACGCTGTGCTTGCTGAGGAGCTGTTCCATCTGCGTATCATAGAGCTGCCTGAGGAGGGTGGATCGCTTCCAGCCGCGCAGGCCTCGCATCAGCTGCCACTCGCTGGAGCTCCTGAAATTAAGGAAGTTGAGACCGTGCCGCAGCCCAGCCTTACGGCCGAGTAATCTTGCCAAACCGACCAGCTCGAGATTCGTAGACACGAAGTCGACCCAGCCATCCATCGCACGCCACTGCTCATTGTGGCGCCACCGCACAAGAGCAAGCGCCAGCATGTCTCTCATTTGGAAGCGCTCCCGGATGGACGCACGCCAACTGTCCAGCGCGCTCGCCTTGCGGTCGTTATGCAGCCGGATGACGGCGCGACGTAGGTCTCCGAGCGTCTCGGTACGCAGCTCATACCACTGGCGCCAGCGGATCCAGCCGCGAAGCATCGAGCGCTGAAGCCATCGAGTGACGATGCCACGCAAGCGAGTGGCTTGGTGCAGGCAGGCCTGCCAGCTCCGTAGCGCACGGGCGAGGCCACGCTTGAGCAGCGCCTTTGCCGCGTACGACAGCCGGTCAGTCGCCTCTTTGCGTTCGGCCAGCATGGCCATCCACCGCCGCCAGCTGCGAGCGAGCTGGTTGTTCTGCATGAACCCGATGGCTTGGCGGATGGGGTTCAGGTTACGCGTGAGCAGGAGCCACGTCTGCCACGCACGTGCCAACTTGCTATTCTTCATACGCGAGATCGCACGCTGGAGGGCGACGAGCCGGGCGGCCCACTCCCCATGCCACGTGTTCCACGCGTGCGCAACCTGGCGATGACCCCACCGCCCCCCAAAGCGCTCCGTGGTGGCGAGAAAAGCCGCTCGCCTCTCGTGCCATTCAGACCACGACCGCCACGCACACAGCAGGTCCCGATCCATCAAGGCGCTCAGCGCGTGTGTGAGCGTCGCCGCAGCCCGGCACGCGCTCTGCCATGCTCGGACGGCGCCCACCATGTCGCGTCGAGTGAAGATCACCACAGCCGCACGCAGCTTGTGCAACGCAGTGAACTCGGCCTCTACTTGCCGTGCCCAGTGCCTCAAGGCGCTGACCTTCTCGAGTTGGGTGAGCCTTGCAATCGAGGTGCGCATCCTCGCTTGCGCATCGGTAACGCTAGCCCACGTACTCAACGCCCGGGCCATGCCCCCTCTTAGCAGCCGCTGTGCTGCCCGGAACAACACGTGCTCGGCATAGGCTGCGGCCGTACAAGCCTGTACCCAGCCATTCCAAGCAAGCGAGAGATCACGTTGCATGAGGGAGCGTAGGATGCGGCACAGCAAGACGCTCTTGAGCTCTTGAGCTCGGCTGATGGCCACCACGCGCTGCCACTGCTGCCACGCACGACATCGGCTCAACTGCTCTTTCTGGCGCAGCAGCTCAATGGCAAAGGCCGCCTTGGTCGCAGCCTGCTGCCAACTCTGCCAGCTACGGAGGGCGCGAGCCTTGTGCCACAGCAGCAGATGCCGCACGGCGCCATCGAGCGACTCGAGTGCGCTTGTAATTCCGAGGCACATAGAGCACCATCGTCTCCATGCTCGCGAGACCTTAAAGCTCATCCATCGAAGAAGCACGCGATCGAGTGAGTCGAGTGCGCTTGTGATTTCAACGGACGCAGAGCACCATCGCTTCCACGAGCGAGAGAGCTGAAAGTTCATGAACCGACGAAGCACCACAGAGAGTGTGAGCAGAGCGGCGCCCTGCGCCGCCGACTTGTCAAGCCACGTCTGCCACGCACGCGACAGGTGCACGCTTCGCATATGGGCGAACGCACGAGCAAGCACCGCGTGGGCATCATCGACGTACGCCGTGTGTTTGTGCCATGTCTGCCACCCGCGAGCCAGGCCACGATTCCGAATGTGGCGCACGACACGGCTGAGCTGACTCGCCGTCCCTGCCTTCCTTGCAGCCGCTGTCATGCTCGCCCTCACGCCCTCGCGCCATCGGCGAAAGGCGAGCGCCGACTTGTCGCGGACCAGCTTCATCACAACCAAGAGGATTCTCACCAAAGCATCGGCTCGAGCCGAGTGATGCGCGAGCCACTGCCTATAGCACATCACCAGCTCGCGGCGCGTGAGCGTCTCCATCGCCCGCCGCGCCTTCTCCAGGACCACCAGCCTCGCATGCGCAAGGAGCACCCACGATTGCCAAGCCCGCAATTGCTGGCCGCGCATGATGCGCAAACAAGCGTTTCTGAGCACCCCGATTGCGTCGCTCCTCTGGGTGGCCACTGAGCGCCAAGTACGGTATGCACGGCCGAGCCCGCCGCAGGTCCACATTAGGACGGCTCGCTCTTCAATGCTCCTGGCGGCTTCTTCCGCCGCCTCGCACCACCTGCTAAAGGCAAGTACTGCCCTGCTGTTCGTCAGCTTCATCACCGCCACGCGCATACGCCACAGCGCGCCCGCTCGGCGCTTGTGCCATTCAGACCAGCCGCCGAAGGCAAGCGCCGCCTCGCGGTGCACGATGACCCCAACAGCCCGACTCAGTTTGCGCAGGGCCTCGAGCCTCGCTTGCGCCATATCAATCCATGAGAGCCACGCACGCAGCTGCTCGGTGCGCACCATGCGCGCGCATGCATTTCCAAGCGCCCAGCTGGCGTAGCTGCTCTTTGTCGCCGCTGAGTGCCAAATGCGATACGCCCACCCGAGGACGTGATGCTGACCGTGCTGCTGGAGCATGAAGAGCACCGCGTTGCTGATCACCGACGCTGCGGTCGCGCGATGCACCCAGAGGTTGAAAGCACCAACGAGCTCGCGACTCATCAGATAGACCAGACCGCGGCGCACCTTCTGGAGCTTCTCGTTGCCTTCCGCAGCTGTCGAACGCCAGGCGCGCAGCGCTCGAGCAACCGGTGACTGGAAGAGGTTGGCAACCAAACGACGACGCTGACGCCCGACCGCCGCCATGACTTGCTGCCAATGCCGGAAGCCTTTCTTAAGATTGCGTTGCTGCAGTAGATACAGCGTCATGGACATAATCTCGCGAGTGTGTGCCGACTTGGACGAGTCCGAGCTCCAGCTGGTCCACGCGCGGCTCATGCTGCGGTGCATCAGACGATGCATCACGCCGATTAGACGCCCTGTCAGCTCTGCCTGGCGCAGGCCAAGCACCGCCGCCTCGCACCACCTGCTAAAGGCAAGCGCTGCCTTGCTGCCCGTCAGCTTCATCACCGCCACGCGCATACGCCATAGCGCGCCCGTTCGGCGCTTGTGCCACTCAGACCACGAGCGCCATGCGTATGAGACTTGCAAGCACATCATGCTGCTCAGCGCGTGTGCGAGCGTCGCCGCAGCCCGGCACGCGCTCTGCCATGCTCGGACGGCGCCCACCATGTCGCGTCGAGTGAACATCGCCACAGCCGCACGCAGCTTGTGCAACGCAGTGAGCCTTGAACCCGCCTGCACCACCCACGCCTGCCACGCACGTGACAGCTGGAAGCTCAACATACGTGCGACTGCGCGTCGAGAAGAGAAGAAGAGCGCCGAGCTAGCGTGGAACCTCTTTGACGTGGACGAGCTCCATTGCAACCACGCCCGGCTCATGCCGCGATGCATCAGATGAGTAATGAAGCGGCCGAAGCGCTCCTTCGCCGCCGTCTGAGCAGCCCGCATCTCCGCCGCTGCGCACCATCTGCGAAGGGCAAGCGCCGCCTTGCTGCCCGTCAGCTTCATCATCGTCCTACGCACCTGCCGCAGTGCAGCCGCTCGCCTCTCGTACCACTCAGACCACGAGCGCCACGCACACAGCAGGTCCCGATCCATCAAGGCGCTCAGCGCATGTGCGAGCGTCGCCGCAGCCCGGCACGCGCTCTGCCATGCTCGGACGGCGCCCACCATGTCGCGTCGAGTGAACATCGCCACAGCCGCACGCAGCTTGTGCAACGCAGTGAGCCTTGAACCCGCCTGCACCACCCACGCCTGCCACGCACGTGACAGCTGGAAGCTCAACATACGTGCGACTGCGCGTCGAGAAGAGAAGAAGAGCGCCGAGCTAGCGTGGAACCTCTTTGACGTGGACGAGCTCCATTGCAACCACGCCCGGCTCATGCCGCGATGCATCAGATGATGCATCACGCCGATAAGACGCCCTGTCAGCTCTGCCTGCCCACGGCCAAGCACCGCCGCCTCGTACCATCTGCTCAGGGCTTGAGCTGTCTTGCTGTTTGTCAGCTTCATCATCGTCCTGCGTACCCGCCGCAGCGCAGCTGCTCGCTTCTCGTGCCACTCAGACCACGAGCGCAACGCACACAGCAGGTCCCGATCCATCAAAGCGCTCAGCGCGTGTGTGAGCGTCGCCGCAGCCCGGCACGCGCTCTGCCATGCTCGGACGGCGCCCACCATGTCGCGTCGAGTGAACATCGCCACAGCCGCACGCAGCTTGTGCAACGCAGTGAGCCTTGCAACCGTCAAAACGTCCCACGCCTGCCACGCACGTGACAGCTGGAAGCTCAACATACGTGCGACTGCGCGACGGAGCGTCGAGCTAGCGTGGAACCTCTTTGACGTGGACGAGCTCCATTGCAACCACGCCCGGCTCATGCCGCGATGCATCAGATGAGTCATGAAGCGGCCGAAGCGCTCCTTCGCCGCCGTCTGAGCCGCCTGCATCTCCGCCGCCTCGTACCATCTGCTTAATGCAAGCGCCGCCTTGCTGTTTGTCAGCTTCATCATCGTCCTACGCACCTGCCGCAGTGCAGCCGCTCGCTTCTCGTGCCACTCAGACCACGAGCGCCATGCCCGCTGAATGTTGTGCCGCATGAGACTGCGGATGAAGCACGCCATAGTCTCGAGTGTCCGGTTGAGCGAATGTTTGGCCTCCACGGCCTCACACCAACGCTGCAGCGCTCTCGCAGCTTTGTTGTTGGCAAGGCGCAACAAAGTCCTACGCGCCTTCTGAAGTTCAAGCGCACGCAAGCCGTGCCAGTCCACCCACGAGTGCCACGCCCAAACGAGCTCACCCTCGAGCATGCGATGGATCGCCTTTGCCAATCTCGCTGAGCTTTGGCACTTGTGGTGCCAGTGCTTGAAGGAGAGGACGAGGCCACGCTGCATGAGCATCGCCACACATGCCCGCATGGCTTGAAGCGCATGGGATTGGATCAACGCGGCTGCCGCCCACGACACCCAGGCACGCGTAAGCTCGCCATTGAGCATGCGGGCGATGACACAACTCCCGGCGGCCCGTACATGCATCGCATTCACAATGCGAGCTGACCAGCTCTGCCACGCGCGCGTGAGGTCGCGGTGGAGGAAGAGGGTCATGACGCGACGGAGTTGCAGAATGACAACCTTCTGATCGGCCCTCGAGGCGCAGAATGCATGCCACTGGCAGAATCCAATCCAAGCCTGATGATAGAAGATCCGCTTGGCGGATTGGCGTAGCTGTCCTTGCGACGTCACCCGATCATATGTGAAATCCTCCCAAGTACGCCATGAGAGCGCGAGACCGCGCTTCTGAAGGGCCAGCATGATGAAGCTTGCGCGAAGCTTATGATTCACCTGCATGGCTATCCGTACCACCCACGCCTGCCACGCACGTGACAGCTGGAAGCTCGTCATACGCGTGACTGCGCGACGGAGCGCCGAGCGAACGTGGAGCCTCTGCCACGTGGACGAGCTCCATTGCAACCACGCCCGGCTCATGCCGATGTACATCAAACGATACAGGTAGCGGCGAAGACGATCAATCGCCGCCGTCTGAGCCGCCTGCATCTCCGCCGCCTCGTACCATCTGCTCAGGGCTTGAGCTGTCTTGCTGTTTGTCAGCTTCATCATCGTTCTGCGTACCCGCCGCAGCGCAGCCGCTCGCCTCTCGTGCCATTCAGACCACGAGCGCCACGCACACAGCAGGTCCCGATCCATCAAGGCGCTCAGCGCGTGTGCGAGCGTTGCCGCAGCCCGGCACGCGCTCTGCCATGCTCGGACGGCGCCCACCATGTCGCGTCGAGTGAACATCGCCACAGCCGCACGCAGCTTGTGCAACGCAGTGAGCCTTGCAACCGTCAAAACGTCCCACGCCTGCCACGCACGTGACAGCTGGAAGCTCGTCATACGCGTGACTGCGCGACGGAGCGCCGAGCGAACGTGGAGCCTCTTTGACGTGGACGAGCTCCATTGCAACCACGCCCGGCTCATGCCGCGATGCATCAGATGAGTCATGAAACGGCCGAAGTGCTCCTTCGCCGCCGTCTGAGCCGCCTGCATCTCCGCCGCCTCGTACCACCTGCTTAAGGCAAGCGCCGCCTTGCTGTTTGTCAGCTTCACCATCATCTTACGCACCTGCCGCAGCACAGCTGCTCGCCTCTCGTGCCATTCAGACCACGAGCGCCACGCACACAGCAGGTCCCGATCCATCAAGGCGCTCAGCGCGTGTGCGAGCGTTGCCGCAGCCCGGCACGCGCTCTGCCATGCTCGGACGGCGCCCACCATGTCGCGTCGAGTGAACATCGCCACAGCCGCACGCAGCATACGAGCCGTCTCGGCAGTTCTGGAGGCATGGCATACCCACGCCAAGAATGCACGCACCTGCTCCGTATGCAAGTAACGCACGATACATGCACGGAGTGAGCTGCGAGCGGCGTCCCAATCCCGGACCACTTCGGACCACCGGGACAGCGCCAAGGCAGCCGCTAGGTTTATGAATCGGAGGGCCGCCGATCGAAGCAGCAACTTCTGCTGGGCAAGACTGTTCCACATGTCCAGTGCCCGGTGTATACGCCAGTGCACAAGGCGGCCAGCGATGCGACGCAGCATCGCCACACGAAAGTGACCCTGGAAGTCAAAGCGCCATCGCGCAAACGCGAGGGCGAGCTGCCGTCGCAGAACATAGGCGAGCCCCCGCATGCGACGCATATTCTCGTTGAGAGCGATGGAGCGCACCTCGAGCAGGCTATGCCAAGCGCGCGCGAGGCCGTCACCTCGAAGGAAGGCTGCGGCGTGGCGCAAGCTCGTTGTTGCGGCCGCGCGCTGGTGGCAGTAGTGGACCATGGTGTGGAATGCGCGGCTGGATGCGCGGCTGGTAGCCGAGGCGAAGAGCGCGTGGAACGCGCGTTCCGTGCGAGTGAGCCTCATCTTGCGCAGCATCTCTTCCGTGGCCTCGTCAGCCATGGTGCGGAAGGCGCGCAGAAGCTCCGTGCATCGCAGATAGACGCACGCGCGCTTCCACATGGTCATGCGCTCTCTCCAGACTGCCAAGGCACGCACCGTCGAGACGGCACCCCAGCGACGCGCCACTTGGGCCACTGATGCGAGAGAGTGCACGCGCTTGCTCGAGTACGCTGCCCAGCACCTCCAGCTCATGGCCAGCTGTTGCTGGAAGAGGGTTTGGAGGGTGCGCCGCATTTGCTGCAGCGCGATCGTCTGCGCTTGAACCGTCCGCGTCCACTGCTCCCAGCTCGGCGCCAGGTGGCGTTGAAGGAAGCTCTGAAGGGCACGCCGCATGTGCTGCAGAGCACTCGTCTGCGCCTGAACCGTTTGCTTCCACTGCTCCCAGCCATCCGAGAGACGGCTCTCGATGAGGCGGATGAGGCAGCGGCGCATGGCTTCCCGATTGGTGCTCAGCGCACCAGCCTGCTCCGTCCACGTAGACCAGCCAGCCGCGAGGCGAATGTTCATCAGGTGCGAGAAGAAACGCCGAAGGCGCGCATGGCGCTGCCTGCTCACCATGACTCCGTGCGCCCATGCGTCCCAACCGTCGGCGAGGCGACTGTTAAGGAGCCGCGTGAGGCAGCGCGTCATGGCGGCACGCTCGGCCCTCTGGATGGCAGCCGCCTCCGCCCACGCGTCCCAGCTGCGCGCGAGTCGGCTGCTCAGGAAACGTGCCAGGCTGCGCCGCATCCCCTCGAGACTTGCGATGCTGGCAGCGGCGGCCTCGGCCCACGAAACCCATCCACGAGCAAGTAAACTGCTCGTGAGGTGGGCGAGGCAGCGCTCCATGCCCGCTTTCTGTGTGCGGCTCTCTGAGGCCGCCTCCGCCCATGCATCAAAAGCATGCGCCTGATGGCGGTGCATCAGAGAGCCCACGCAGCGACGCATCGAGACCAAGGTCTCCCTCTGCTTCTCGGAAGCTGCACGCCACCCACGCCAAGCACGCGTCCTCTCCGCAAGCACCATCGTCTGCCACGCGCGCCGCATCGCCCTCTGATCGTACGCAACCTCCCTCCAGCGACGCAGCCCGTGCGCGCGCTGTTGATGGAGGAGGCAATCGAGAGCGCGGGCGGCTCTCCGGCGCGCTCTCGTGAGCGCCCGGCTCTTAGTCATCCACTTCACATACCCGCGTGACAGCTCGCAGAGGACAAGGCGCGCGAGGCAGCGGCGCATCGCAGCGCGCCACCTCTTCCCCTCCACAGCCGCGTCGGCCCACGGCGCCCAGCACGACGCGAGCCCACGGTGCATCAGGTGCCGCACGCACCGCTGCATCGCGTCCCGGCGCGCCGTGCAAGCGCCCACAAAGTCTCGCCACGAGTACCATGCTCGCACGGTCTCAGCTCGGTGCAATCGAGCGAGCCCCCGGCGTAGCGCGAGGGCTGCGCGGTGCGCGCGCCGCCATGCATGCAACCTCGCGGCGAGGTGCCGATGCATCAAGCGGAGGATCGTCGACAACACGAGATGGCGTGAGTGCGAGCCCTTGAGTGCGACGAGACACCAAGTCCGAAAGGCTGTCATGCCATGCCGCCATCGCCACGCGCGTGCCGTGCGCTCGAGCGACTCGAGGCACCTCGCCTGCTCCGCACTTGTGTACGCCCATTGGGCAAAGCCGCGAGCGAGTGCTTGGTGGTGCAACCTCGCGAAGGCAGCACGCGCGAGCGAGAGCGTGCACGCGATGGCGCTGCGCTCGCTCGCACACTCGCGCCAAGTGCTCCACGAAAGCGCGAGCAGATCGCCTCTCAGGTACTGCGCACCCTTGCGCAGCAGCCGCCGCTGCTCGCGCTGCTGCTGCACGTTCTCCATCCATGTGCACCACGCGCGGCCTGCTTCGAGGTGGCTCCGACGGCTCATCGCGCGCAGGAGGCTCATCCCTGCGAGCGCGTGCCTCCGGAGGCGATCCCAACTCTCGCGCGCCGTTTGCGACCACGCACGCCGAAAGGCGAGCTTTGCGAGGGTATGCCGCCGGATGACGTTTGCAGATGTCACCCGGAGCAGCTCGCGCTGCACCACCGCCTCACGCGCCGCGCGCGCATGCAAGTAGCCAAGGAGCTTCTCCGTAAGGCCAAGCACGCCTGCACAGCGCCTGTGGAAGCCTTTCACTTTGTTGCGCAGCAAGATGACCGCCTGGCGGGGCAACGATGCGGCGTCCGCCGTGGCCTCGCACTCGTCGCGAAGGCCGGTGATGGCCTCGCTCAGCTCCCCAAAATAGTCGGGTGGCAGCCGTAACGCGATAGAAGTGACCCGGTTTCGCACCAGGGCTTCCTGCAGAATCGTGGCCGCATCTGAGGCTGTCGAGGGCTTGGTGCTCAAGGCGTCCTGCTTGCCCTCCGTGGTCAGGTCTAGCTCGCGTCGCACAGGCTCCTTGCGTGGGCGTGACGGCGAGCGCTTCGGACTGTTGGGCCCTTTCCACGCTTCTCGCCCTCCCAGCGAGCCTCTCAAGGAGGAAAGAGCGGTTTCTACGGCGTTGTGCGAAGCGAGTTGAAGCTTGGTGACGTCGTTGGGTGATCGGAGCAGCATACTTGCCACCGAACGTTTCGACGATTTACTCGGTGGCGGCTTGAGCTTGCTCGCCTGGAGTCCCGTTCCTGCCAACTGGTGGTCCAGCTCCTGGTCTCGCCGCGATAACTCAGCAATCTCGCGCTCGAGCGCTTGGAGTCGGCTGGCTGCCAGCTGCGAGCCTTGCATGTCGGGAAAGTCCACGATCATGGAGCCGCGCTCAAGGCCGCGCAGCAGCGTGCTCCGAGCGTCGGGACGGCCTCACCCGGGCGTAAGGAAACACCGTTACGCGAGACTTGGCCCAGCGCCCACCACGGCGTTTCGAAACAGCTACATGTAAGTTTACTACATGTAACTACGGATCCTGTCTACAGTCTTCTGTCGCGAAGAACTCTGAAGCAGCGTACGAGAGCGTGACCTTCCTTTCAGTGTTCAGGGCTGGGCCCCGATCTCTCTTGGTCATCGAGGAAACATGACGATCTTGGTCATCGATCTTGGTCATGACGACTACGACACTTAAGACTTATCACTATCTGACTTAACGACACGCTTTACCTTTAGGCCTTTACGTCAATTTGGCGCTTGGGGCGTACATAAGCGTACATAGGTTCATTCAAAAATCAACATCCAAGCGCTCCGGGCCGCGCGCCCGCGCCCGCCGGCGGCCCGGCCGGCGGGCCGGCGGCCGGCGGCGCGGGCCCGTCGTTGCTTCCAATTTTATTCCAATCGCCGACACACACTGCACCTCACGCAGGCGTCCCCAGCCGCATGGGCCACTAAGATGCTGGAGCAAGAGAACAGCCTTCAGATGAGCAACAGCCGGTCGCTCTCCTAGAGAGGAACGCGCGATACACCCTGAGCCCGCGCGCCGCATCGCACACCCTTCTTTCACCCCTTTCTTTCGTCTCCCTGTAGAGTACATCGCGCGCGCGGCCACCCCGCGCCGGCTCAGCCGCTGAGAAAGAGAGACAGAGAGAGGACGCGATTCCTCCATCGGCTACGCTGACTCAGTCGCCCGGCATGCCCTTCTTATTCGCCTTGCGCTGGGCGCGGCCGCGGTTAATCGCCTGCATCTTGACCGCCGCCTCCTCCTGCTCCTTCTTCTCCATGCGCTCCTGCGCCATCTTCTTCTCCATCTTGACGCGTTTGGCCGCCTGCTTGCGCTCTTGCGCCTCCTTGCGCGCTGCGCGCCCCTTGATATGGCTTTGCAGCTTGATCGCCGCTTCGTCCTCATCAAGCATGTTCATCTCGAGTTGCTTCTTGCTCACGCGGCCGGCGTCGGAGATGATCAGATCACTCTTGGGACGCTCGTTGAGCACGTCGATCGACTCGATGAACGAGAGCAGCTTAAAGCCGTCGATCAGCCTGCCGAATGCGACGTACTTTTTGTCGAAGCCCTTGTTCGGTGCGAATGTCACGTAGAACTGCGACTGTGCCGTGTGCGGACCGTCATTGCACATGCCGAGAATGCCGGCCTCGCTGTGCTCGACATGAAAGCTCTCGTCGGCCAGTGGCGCGCCCGACGCGCTCGCGCCGCCGTCGCCTTTCCCCGACTTGACGTCGCCACCCTGCATCCAGCCGCCCTTCTTCATGCGATGGATCGGTGTGCCCACATACCCCACGCCACCCTCGACGCCCTCACACAGCGCGAGGAAGTTTGCGACCGTCTTGGGCGCGACGTCGGGAAAGAGCTCGAACACAAGGCGGCCGATCACGTTACCGCCGTACGACATCTCCATGAAGCCAAATGTGAGGCCCGAGTCGCACAGCAGATCCATGTACGCCGTCTGCGCGACCACGTCCCAGCTCATCCTTACGTTCAGCGCCCCCCCGGCGTCGTAGATGCCATGGCGCTCCAGCCACGTGATGAGCTTCATTTCGTCGCCGATGAAGCCCACGGTTGCGGAGTAGACAACGACGCCCGATGTGTGCAGGAAGGCGGGGCCGCCGTGCTTCACCCGCAGCTCCAGCAGCAGCTTGTCGTAGTCGGCAGGCAGCAGCGGCGTGCACGTAGCACTCGCCGAGGCAGAGCAGCCTTGTGCGACAGCCTTGGCCTTGTGGTACTCGGGCGCGTTGATGCGGCCTGCGACGGTGAAGGGCGCTACGAGCAGGTCCTTCAGCGACGGCATTCAGGAGGCTCGCAACGAACGAGAGCTCGACACAGCGTTTTTTTGGAAGGGCCCTGAGAAACCTCGTTTCGGCGAAGTTTGGAAGTTTGGAAGTTTAGGTTAGCTACTGGACATGACGTGTGTCGGCAAACTGTACCGTTAGTCGTCCGTCCTTGGTGTGGGTTCATCCCGGCCTCCGAAGAGAGAGGAGGCGATGGAGGCCTCGACCATATGGGACGCTCTGACCGGCGACTTTGGCAGCGGCGAAAGCGGCAGCGGCATGCCCATGCCACCGTCCTTGCCGCCTCCTCCCTCGCCGCTACCTCCTCCCTCATCGCCCGACCCCGCCTTCTTCGAACTCGGGATCACGACATCCGTCTTCTTCGGGATGCTGGTCCTGTTCGCTGGTGGCGTCTGGCTGCAGGGCGGGCTGAGGCGGCGGCGCATGCGGCAGCAGCAGCAGGCTGACGCAGAGGTTTTGCTTGCGTCCACGACGAACTACGCCCCGCATCAGGACTTTTAGCTGGCCAAGGCCTACGCCCATGCCTAGCTGGCCCATGCCGTGCAAGGCAGAGGTTGAAACGCACCGGCTGCGGTGGTGGTTTCTCGGGTTTGGGCGCTCGCTCTTTCCTCTTCTTCTACTCTGGCAGCGGCTTTGCGGCAGCGACGGCAGTTTCAAACACCGTAAGGCTTCCGTCTTCAGTTGGCGCTTTCCCGTGCGCGATGCGAGGCCACCGTCTGTGATACGAGCAAGCAGGCCCTCTCGCGCCTTCTGTGCGGATGCGCGCACCATGCACGAAAGGCGGCGCACCGAAATCCGCTGTGCGGGCGGCCGGCGCGACGGTGGCCAGATCGGCGGCCCCAAAGAGCCCTACCACAGGCGCAGGACGGACCCACAGTTTCGTCTATGTCCTTACTAATTGGCAATATGAACTGCCCACCTGGGGTAATTTGACAATGTGTGTTGTTTCACACGTACGTCGTACTGTAAAGGAGGGCATCGACTCTCTCGTCACAAACCCGCGCAGCACCCGCCACACGCTCGTCCGCGCGCCAAGACGGAAGACGGTCTAGAAGACGGCCCGACCCGCGCCATCAACGGCAGCAGCAGCACTGAGCACAGCTCTGCCGCACCTTCAGCTGCTGTTGCTCTCAACTCACACGTGGCAGCCCATGGCGCGGTAAAAGGTAAGCACATCCGGGTGGGCTTTGACGACACTCTGTGTGATGCTACCGCCACGCACCCACAGCCCCGCGAGGCTCGTCACGCGGGAGAGAGCCACGTACCTTGAGGGGGGAAGGTGAGGGGGGTGAACGGAAGGGAGGAGAGCACGGGGTGCTGAGGAGAGGAGTGGAGGAAGAATGCTACATACACTTGGCCGTAGTCGAAGGCATCGTGCAGCATCAGCTCTGCGCGTGAGAGCGACATCCCTTGAGATTTGTGCACCGTGAGCGCCCAGGCGAGCTTGAGCGGCAGTTGGATGCGCACGAGCGCGCCACCCATGCCGCCTTGGAAAGTGGAGGTCGGTACGACGAGCAGCTCGATGCCATTGTCGAAGCGCACTAGAGGGACGGTGTATTCACCTGGCGGCACGCCGTAACCGTCGCAGTAATGCCCGCCGACGAATTGCTGGACGATGCCGCGGCTGCCGTTTACGAGGCCCTTTTCGGGCATGTTTCTCGTGAGGAGGACCTGGGCGCCCAGCTTGAGCTGCAGCTGGCCGACGGCTTTCTTCTCGATGAGCTCGAGAAGCCTCTGCTGGCTCTCTGCCTCGGGCGCCCCGCGGAAGGTGTCTTGGGCCGGAAAGACGAGCGCCACGCCGGGGAGCGCGGCGAGGTGAGTGGTGTTCTCCTCGTCGACGTTTGCATTCTTGCAGTAGAGTTTCGTCGGCATGATGCCGTCTTGCGGCGGCGGCTTGAGCTGCACGTGGCACGCGGCGAGCGCGGCCGTCGTCGCGGCCGCGCACAGACCGAGACGAATCGGCCCAAGCAGGTCGATGAACTGCACGTCACTCTGCTGACGGACGATCGTACGCAGCTCGACGGTTGTGATGGCTGCGGCACGCCATGCGGCCGACTGGAAGGCGAATCCGTGGCTGTAATTTCCGAGTGAGACGGGGGGCAGCCTGTCCACAGAAGAGCGAGCCGCCGCTGGTCAGAGAGCAGGTGGCGTGGGCATGCGATGCGCACATGGGCGGCTCGTGGGCAAGGAACGCCGAGAACGCGGGGCCGAAAGTGGGGCCGAGCGCGCGGTGCCAAGAGCCCGGGGCCGAGAGCGCGGGCTCATCGGTTCGAGGCGCAGCAGCCCCCACTGGAAGAAGTCGCCGCAGAGGATCAGCTGCAACCCACCGAATGGCCGGTGTGTGCCGTCGGGACACACAGCGCGACCTATCGCGTCGAGCGCGTCAAAGAGGTGGGAGTCCAGCATGCTCACCTCATCGATGAGCAGGGCATGCGCGCGACTCCAGCGCTGGCACGCCGTCGCATTCGAGGTGACTTTGTCAACGAGTTTGGAGATGGTTCCCTTGCCGAGGCCGAAGCCCGCCCATGAGTGGATCGTGACGCCTTGCACGTGTGACGCAGCTATGCCAGTCGGGGCCGTCACGGCAACGCCGCCCGGATGCCGGGCTTCGAGCTGCTGTATGATGTACCGTAACAGAAAGGACTTACCGGTGCCTGCCGCGCCGGTGAGAAAGCAGTTCTCGCCACCGAGGACGCGATCCGCCGCCAAGCGTTGCTCATCGTTCAGGGCAGTCCGCGGGATGGTGACCGAGGGCGGCGCTGGTAGCGGGTTCGTCGGAGGTTGGGCGCTCGCACCCCCAAACGCGGCGGGGAGCTTGCGCTTCACGCTGATGGATCGCATCTCGGGCACGGCACCCATGCTTGACCCCGATGCGGGTGCGGGCGTCGCGCAGACGATGCGAATGATCTCGTCGCCGAATTTCTGTATCTTCGCTGGTCCGAAGCCTGGCACATTGCGCAAGTCGCCGAGAGACTGCGGCCTGGCGGCGACGAGGGCATCAAGCTCCTTGTTCGAGAACACGCAGTAGGCTGGCTGGCCTAGCTCCGAAGCAGTCTTGGTGCGAAAGGCACGGAGCAGGGCCTCCATTGAAACCTGGTACGACCCGTGGAGACGAACATTGGAGGGAAAGAGGAGCACGCTTGCTTTCTATCCTGAACTTCGAAGCTTGTGGGCGGTCACATCGTGCGTGGCGACCAGGAGTGCCATGGAGTGCAAGCGTGTAGGGTGTCATCATTGACACGTTTATACATTGTATGCCACTAAATGGACCTGTCGGCCAGTTGAACGACCGCATGAACGGTAACAGTCATACAGTCTGAATGCGACCAGGCCTCGAGCACATCACGACATCACAATCACAACTCTTGTCACAACTCTACGACGAAAACAAGGGCACCCGCCTGCAAAAAAAGTGCACCCGCCCGACTGGGGCGCGCGCGGTGCGGGGACGTTCACACCTTTCGACCTCGAGCGCATGCTGACCTCTGCCATTCTGCCAAGCCAGAAAGCAACACACCTTTTACATCGATGATTGATCATTGAGGAAGCTACTTTTCATGCGAGAGATGATCAAGTCGGGCGCGGCGCCGCCGCCACCGACGAAGAGCCCTTATTCCCCCACGGCGCCTGAAGAGCCTCATTGGGTATGTGAAGAGACTGAGGTCCTGAGCCCTCAGAGATTGCGTAGGGCATTGACGAGGAGCTCAAGCTCGCGGTAGTCAAAGCCATGCAAGTGACACATCATCCTGTGGAGAGCGCCTCACGCGTCTCGAAGTGAGCGTCGGCGAGCTTGGAGAGGATGGTCGAGAGTCCGCCCGTTAGGCCCTTGCCTATGCACAAGTTGGCGCCCGCCTGGAGGTACTCGTATTCGTCCTTGGGCTCGTCGTTCGCCGAGCAGATAGCGACCGTGCCACGGAAGCCGCGCCTGCGCAACTCGCAACAAAGCTCGGTGCCTTGTAGCACACCCTCGGTGGCGCACTCATGGTACTGGTCGATGTTCTGGTCCAGGAGGACGATCATGCGCTCGTCGCCGTGCGCCGCAGAGAGCTCCATCACGCGCGCGAGGCACGTGCGCGCCTCCTCGTACGTCTCGCCCAGGATGAGCGACGCCTCCCTGTTGGCCTTCGCCGCCCTGAGGACTGCGTCCGCGTAGATCCGAGGCATGTCGTCGTCGTCCAGCCACACGAAGACCAAGCCCGTGGGCAGCACGCGCGACTCGGCAGTGGACGCATCGTGCTCGACCAGCACCACGTCGAGCGTGATCGAGAAGGCCACCTCGTGCGCGCCGATAGCTAGGCTTGTGAGCGCGGGCGGGTCGAAGGCTTGCGCGTCTCGCAGGATGGCGCCTAGACCGAGGTATGTCGAGTCCACAGTGCCCACAGCTATCTTACTGAGCTCGCGCGAGGGCTTGCACAGCTCCGAGCTATTCACTCTGATTTTTGCACTCTGATCCTTGGACGGAGCGCTGCCCTCGCCAGCACGGATGGCGAGCAAATCAGCATTGCCCTTGGACTGCGTAAAGGCGATGAGCTTTGCGTGGTTGACGCCCGGGGCGTTGCGGATGGTGACTGTGAGGCAGGAAGGGCTGCCATCTCTCAGCACGGCGCCCAGGTGAACAGTGCCAACCTGGTCGCCGTGCACGAGCGCGTTCTGTGACGCGTTGAACAGGATGTTTGTGAGCAGCGCCTTGTCGGCACGCATGCTGCGCGTGTCGGCTGCGTCGATCACAACACGCGACGCGGCGCTCAGCCCGAGGTGCTCGAAGAGCTGCTCCAGGGTGAACTCCTCGCGCACTGGATGGTACTCGCCGTTGATAATCGACGTTTGCAGCAGTACGCTCTTGCACATGTGGAAACCTGCGATGGACTCGGCAAGGGTGCGCCGCAGCCGCTCGAGCAGCACGCTGCGTGTCGCGTCGTCGGTCTCGCTCAGCGTGAACGACGAGAGCTGCTTCAGAGCAAGCTCGCACATGAGGGAGGTGTTGCTCATCACTCTCTTGGAGGTGTGGTTGATCACGCGGTTGCCTTGGCTCTCGGCCTCGGCCTGCGTTAACGCGTGCGCCTTGACCGATGCCACGAGCTTCGCCATCTCCTCGTCACATTCCACCTGCGTCTCGGCGTGCGCCTTGACCGATGCCACGAGCTTCCTCGTCTCCTCGTCACATTCCATCTGCGTCTCGGCGTGCGCCTTGACCGATGCCACGAGCTTCCTCGTCTCCTCGTCACATTCCACCTGCGTCTCGGCGTGCGCCTTGACTGATGCCGATAGCTTCACCTTCTCCCCGTCACATGCCGCCTGCGTCTCGGCGTGCGCTTTGACGGATGCCAAGAGCTTTGCCTTCTCCCCGTCACATTCCGCCTGCGTCCCGGCGTGCGCTTTGACGGATGCCGAGAGCTTAGCCGTCTCCGCGTCACATGCGGCCTGCGTCCCGGCGTGCGCCTTGACGGATGCTGAGAGCTTCGCCGTCTCCGCGTCACATGACGCCTGCGTCTCTGCGTGCGCCTTGACGGATGCTGAGAGCTTCGCCGTCTCCCCGTCACATTCCGCCTGCGTCCCAGCGTGCGCTTTGACGGATGCCGAGAGCTTCGCCTTCTCCCCGTCACATGCCGCCTGCGTCACAGCGTGCGCTTTGACGGATGCCGAGAGCTTAGCCGTTTCAGCGTCACATGCGGCCTGCGTCCCGGCGTGCGCCTTGACGGATGCTGAGAGCTTCGCCTTCTCTCCGTCACATGCCGCCTGCGAAGTTGCAAGTTCTTTGTGCTGATCGTCGCACTCAGTCTGCATGCTATGAAGCTGCCGACGAAGGCAGCTTGATCCCTTGTGCTCTGGCAGAAGTGAGCCGCACCGCTTCTCGCGATCCAGCGCATCCCGGGATCGGAATCGGCTGCGTACTGTCCCGGACACTGACTTGCCCCCTAGGAGCTCGTCTTGCTCGGCGGCGACAGCATCGCCATCGTCTTGACCTGCGTCAGAACACGCCACGTATGGGCAGAGGCGCGTGTGAAACACGGCCGCACCCGACATCATCAGCAGCAGCACGCCAACAAACTGCTTTGCCGGTTCCGCATCCAGGTAGTACCCTGCGATGACGGCGTGCATGGCGAGGATCGTGCATATCACGCTCAAGTCGAGTGCAGCCCGCTTCGGATTGAGCGGAAGAATCAAGTGCAATGTGATGCCTAGAGCGATGCTGTTGGCGGCCGTGCCAACACTATTGTGGCGTTCGGCCCAGGATAGGAGGCAGAAGTGGGCCGTGCACAGCAGCGGCCACATCGCCGTGTAGAGTGTAGATAGCACAAACGTGCGGTGTCGACGGTACCAGCGCGGATGCTCGCACACGACGAACAGCACGCAAGCGCTCCCCGCCACCAGCAAACCTCGTCCGGCGAAGGCAGTGGTGGACGAAGTGGCGGGAAAGGCCTGACTGTCAAACCATCCGGCAGGCAGCGCGATAGCATTCAGTACGAAGAAGGCAAAGATGGCGCTCCGGTCGGCCGATAGGTGCGCGTCGTCCATCGGCCCGTCTGGCACTCCGTCTGGCGCGTTCTGGAGCCACACGCCCCACGGCGACGTCGCATGTGACGTTGATTTTTATTCCGCGAAATTGTGGCCGGCCAATACTCCAGAAAATACCCATGAGGAATCCGGATGCGGGGTAAAAGACCATGAATAAAGTCACCGCGTGCTACACAGGGAACGCAGCTCGCATCGCCTCCATGTAAGCCTCCTCTGTGGCCAGCGCTTCTCCGCCGTCTAACCGGTCCAGCACCTTCTGCACACGGCGATTTGCCGCGGCGTCACCCCACCCACCGAGGCCGATCTCGCAGAATCGCCGCCAGTCGCAGAGCGCCAGCTCGAGCGCCGTATTGAGCGCATCGAGCGACGGCGGAGTATCGCCTTGCGCGATTAGCAGCTTTGCGAGGGTCGTGTGATAGTGAGCCAGCAGGGCTGCCTCGTCGTCGTGCCCCGCTTCGACGTTGAAAAAGTAGGCGAGGTCCTTGGCCACCGCCGCCTTGCCGCAGTATTGGAAATCGTACACCAACGGCACCACCTCACCAGCCCTGCCGGTGGCGTATACGATGTTAGCGCCCTTGGCGTCGCCGTGGCACACGGACTGCATGGGGTCCTGCTTGAGGCGCGCGTCGATGGCTCGTGCAGCGAGCTTGAGCCGACCCATCCAGCCGCCGCTGCTCATTCGTTGATGCTCTTCGGGCCGCGTGTCTAGATGCCAGTAGCATCCTTGCCTTTGCAAGCCACCGTGGCGCCCCGTCGGATTGCATGCCTCATCAGCACGGGCGCCCCAGTACGTTGCGTGAAGCTTTGCGAGCCAGCTGAGAAATGCCCGGTAAGCGCCGGGTAGGCTGGAGTGGCCCTCAACTTCCGTCATGCAGATGGTGACACCCGAGCCCCGCCGTGGCTCAACATGAAGCGGAAACGGAACTACAGCACCGGCGGCGATGAGCTGCTCGGCGTGACCCCTTGAATAAAAGGCTCCCTCCACATCGTAGCTGTCCTTCTTTCGCTGGTCTCCGATGCTATCGCAGACGGCTGGCAACTCGACACGCTTGGCGATAATGGAAAGCGGTGGGTGATCATGGCACGTTATGGATAGTCTGAACACGCTGCCCATGCCCGCCCAGAGTGAAGCAATGCTCTTCGCCTTCACCTCGGCTATGCTCTGGGCCGTCAGCGGCGGCAAACCTGCGGAGGCGAAGCGTGGCAGGCACCTCTCGACGAGTTCACGTGCCTCAACCGCGTCCATTGATTGACGGAGCCAGGTGTGAATATTTGTACAATGATGATGTGAACAGTTCGGATACTGCGCGGTCTGAAGGTCTGGACCCTTTTGTTATGAACACGTTATCCGCGCCGCCGGCCACGGAGCAGTGGTCGCTGAGATGGCGTGGGGGTTGAGGGTCGCATGCTCCGACCCCCACTCAGAGAGACGACTCATGATGACCTCTCATTGCCTCTGATGACGCGTGATGACGACTGATGACGACTGATGATGACCTCCCTCATCAGGTACTCGCGAGATTGTCCGAGGATCAAGGAGCAAGGACTCCGCGTTGTGGTCGGCTCGCCACCCCCTAATTTTGCCTCTGATTGCCTCTGATGGCCTTTGATTGCCCCGAACTGCCTCTGATTGCCACTAATTTATATCCCCTAATTGCCTTACACGATTAGAATGCATGAATCGCTTGCACCCGGGCACCACTGTACGTCTAGGTGAGCCACGCGTGAGCCACGCGTGAGCCACGTGAGCAAGGGGGTCAGATGAGCCCCACGCCAGGTGAGCAGGGGCTCAGATGAGCCGGCCAGCCCAGGTGTGGAGGTGAGCAAGGTGAGCCACGCCGCGCGAGCGGGGGGGGGTCAGATGAGCAAACAGGCGAAGGAGGTAAGCCTTGGCCCAGGTGCGGCCACGCCAGCTGTCGCGGAAAGCTTCACGTGAGCGCCGCGCTCCACCCCTGTCGGTCCTCGGTCGTCTCCCGCACGCGGCGGGGGTGTCGCGCTCAACCCGCGCGCTACGCGCGAGAAGGAGAACGCAAGGCAAGAGGTCCGACAGGTGAGCCGAACGAGCCAGGCGTCTATTTGCACACGAGCGACACGTCGTGCCGAGTACAGAAAATGGAGCCAGAAGCTCGTGAGACAGCTGTAGAATCGACACTGACTTACTACACACAAGACACGTGAGTCGTGACAGACGCCGCACAACCAGGCGAGCACACGTGCGCCCACGTGTCTACTAGCACTAGGCGCGTCAAAGTGGACCATGTCTCTGTGTGCACGGTCTGGTCTATCGTACAAGTGCGCATCAGTTCTGAGCCTTCGCGTGGACTCTCTCTCCGTCTGCATCACCGTTCACTCACCCTGCACTCCGCTCAAGCCTGCCTCTAGCTTCGCTGGCCGTGGCGCCGAGAAAATCTGCGCCCGCTGCGCCTCGTTGAGCTTCTGCTTGACCAGCCAGAGGAAAACGCCGCCCGGCGTGCGCCGCCGGTTGGTGCCGTCAAGCGTGAGCAACCCTCCCGAGTCTTCAACTGCCCACGTCTGCACGAGTAACTGCCTACTCGCCTCTTCACCGACGAGCTGCACCACGCGCTGTATGGTCGAGATCACCTCGGGCTTCTGCTCCTCGAGGGACTCTGCGAGCTCCTCGCCCACCTCCCGAGCTTCTTCCCCTGCCACGATCAGCACGTCCTTGTCGGCCCGCCCATCCGCCGCCGTGTGGGCCTTCCAAGGAATTAATGCAGTACACTGCTCCAGCCAATGACCCGCCATGCCGCACCGCTTGCACAGATAGTTCTTCGGCGGCGGCCCCGCCTTGTACTCAGCGTAGCGCGGACAGTGCGTGAGGTAATGGTCGTTCGCCACGTGGCACGCGTCACACAAGTAACCCTTTGGCGGTTTGGTGCCATGCTTCGACTTCTTGGCCGACGGCGCGCAGTCCTGGGCAGGTGGACACGCGTCGTCCTGGGCAGGTGGGCACGCGTCGGCCGTGCCGGCGCCGCCTCGGCCGCCGCCGCCGCCGCCGCCGCTACTGCCGTCAGCGTTGCCAGTGCCGGTGGGCTCGCTGCCGACGAGCGCGGCGCTGCGCTTCTGCGGACAACGGTCGATCCAATGGCCCGGCACCTTGCAGAGTTTGCACATGTACTTGCTCTCGGGCGGCGGCACAGGCGGCCGCTTCTGGTCATGCGGCGGCTTCTCGGCGGAGCACTGCTCGAGCCAGTGCCCGGCAATGCCACAGCGCTTACACACGTAGCCCTTGCCGGGCACGCTCGTCAGCCGTTTGGCCGCCTGCTGCTGCGTTGCCGTCGCGAAACTCGCCAGAAGGTCGTCGTACGGCTGGTCGGGGCGCGCGGTGCGCAGCTGCACCGCGAGCTCGCCGATGCCACCGATCGCGTCGAGCTTATCAGGCATCACTGCGTTGGTCGTCTTCTTCACCACTGTGTCCACGAGCGCGCGCACCGGGCCGCCGTATGGCAACAACTCCTGATCGAGATCCATCCAATTGGGCAGCCGTACCGACTTGACGATGTGCGGACGCTTGCGCTTGCCCGCGGCGGCGGGCGCGTGAGCCATAGCTGCCGGGGTATCACTCTCATCAATGAGTCCACCATCTTCAAGCGGCACCGCCTCTCCCTTGGCAGCCTCATCGTCTTCATCAAAGTCGCGGTAGACGATGTGCGCGCGCACTGGCAGGTTTGCCCGCCGCTTCAGCGGCTGCACGAATGCATGATTTCCAAATGGATGGGTGAGCTCCGCCACGGCCGCGCCCAGTTCCGTCACGAGAATCTCGTCCATAGGTCGATTTCCCAAGCACACAAGCACAAAAGCACACAAGCATTGGGCTCGTGTGCCGACGAGGGATGCTGTTCAACACAACGCGTATGACCTAAACTCCTCGACTTCCCACAAGGAGGCCGATATCCGTGTTGGATGCGGGTGACCGGCTCAGGTGCAACAGCGAACAGGTGCTCAACGCCTTGATCCAAAGGGGTATGGGGAGGGTGTCTTTCTCTCTGGATTCACACAGACACACACCGATCTAGAATCCCCTGACCTCCTGATTTTGAACTCAGTGGTTGACCCAAAGAGGTACATGTATGGGGAGGGATATGGCGAATTCTCGGGTGACAATAATGGCGCGTCGCCCCCCCCCCGGGCCAGCGCGTTTATTTACCGGCGCTAAAAGCAAAAAGGCGTGCCGGGGCGGGGCCGGGGGCCGAACGGGGGCGGGGCCCCGTACGCCTTAGTTCCCCTATTACGGCTTAGCCGGGCCCCGGGCGCGACAAAACCGGATACAATGTGTAGAGGTGGGTGGCGAATTTACGAGATTTCATCTCCCATGCATAACAAGAACCTCTTCAGAGACGCAACAGAGACGCCGCCACCCGCTCCCCACCCAGCCTGGCCACCCTCGCAGGATAACGGACTCCTAAGTATGCTCTCGGAGCCGCATCATCAAAGTCGAATGGAGAACAAGAGAGGGTAGCAACAGCCGTAAGTAGGGTACACGCTTGTCAGCTCATTGAGGCGCTCGCTCGGCAAGGAGGACGCTCGGAACGCGCAGGGACCCAGCTGCCAGGGATTGAAGAGAGAGCGATAGAGAGGCGTCAGCTGCGGCATAAATCCCCGGCCGAACTCCACCCTGGTCATCCTTGGTTGATCGGCCCCGTGGCCGGCCTTGCCGTTTGCGCACGCCCGCCAGGTCCAGCTCGCGCAGCGTGCGCGTATACGCCAATGCCGCCTCCGCTGCAGACGGGAAGTTGCCAATCGTCCGCACCTTACCGTCCACCTTGAGCTGGGCTTGGTAGGTCACCTTGGCACTTTCCCGCTTGGTAGCCTTGGGGATGCGTTGGTAGACGCCCTTGTAGCCGGTGTTTGTATTGGCGACATGCAGCATCAGCCCCTCTGCCACGGCCTGTGCAATCACCTGTTCCACTGAAAGCCCCTGCGGCGCCTTTGTGCTGACCGGATTCGGTGGAGCAGCCTGACGCTGCTGCACCTCCGGGACGTCCGTCGCAACGATTGCAGATTGCATAGCAGCAGCAGCAGCACCCATGTCGTAGCTGGTGTCCGCCTGAGCTACCACAGCGTAGGCAGCAGGGATGCCATCGTCCGGGGCATCACCAAGTGCCAACATGCGGGTGCGGCGCGCCTGTACAAAAAAATTCCCACAACCGAGGTTTCACACGAAATTGCACGCATCATCAGGCGCAACTTGACACCGCAGGGAGTACTGTACCGGTCCCGGCTCTCCCCGGTGTATTTTTACCGGTCTCGAGTTGGGGTTCAGTGACGCTCCGCCGCAACGCGTCTCCAGCACACCATCATCATTTCGCCGACTCGCCGACCATGTTATCGCGCGCGATCCTGCAACGAGGCGCTCGGTGCCTTGCTGCGGGCTGCCGGCATCGGGCATCCTTCAGCACCCCTGCGCAGCAACCGGCGGGCCTCCTCACGCGGATAGGCCAAGAAGTTGCCGCCAGACCCGGCGCGTACGCTCTCATACCCACAGTGGCAGCGGGGGTAGGTTTGGTAACGAATTGGATGGGGGTGAAGATGATGTTTGTGCCTCTCGAGTACCGCGGACTAGACTTGCACCGGTTCGACGATGCGCCGTACGGGCTGTTCGGTTGGCAAGGTGTGGTGCCGTTTCGGACGGAGAAGATGGCTCGACAGCTCACGGAGATTGTCACCACCGATTTGCTCTCGCTGCGAGAGGCTTTCTCCAAAATCGATCCAAACCATTTAGCCTCGCTGTTGATGCCGCCCGTGCTCGAGGCCATTCGACGTGACGCGCCCAACGGCGAGTGGTGGGCGTGGGCCCTGCGGCCCTTTTTATGGCCAGTGCTGCGCTCGGTGGCAATCACGTTGCGAGCGGAGATTGAGGAGGTGCTCGATTTGGAGCAGGTCGTGATGACTGCATTTGTGCGCGATAAGCAGGTTCTCGTCGATCTCTTCCAGAGGGTAGGACGATCCGAATTGGATTTCCTGTGCTACGACCAAAGAACATCCAGAACCCCTCCCAGACTCGCCCTCGATCTAACCGTCTGCCTGCCATGTTCCCATGCGCACGCGCGCGTCTCGCAGGGTGCAGTCGGGATTGTACTTTGGCTTCCTCCTAGGGATCGGCCAGGCGGCCGTGTGGGCCATGGCCCCTCGAGCATGGACGCTGCCGGCCGCCGGCGCGCTCGTTGGCTACGTGACCAATTGGCTTGCCATCAAGCTTCTCTTCGAGCCAGCAGAACCTACGCCGGTGCTGGGTGGTGCGATCGTGCTGCAGGGGCTCTTCGAGAAGCGTCAGAAGGAGGTGTCCGAAGAGTTCTCCGCCTTCCTCGCCGCGCGAGTCCTCACGTCTCCCCGCCTCTTTGATGAGCTCGCCAACGGGACTCACCGTGCGGAATTCGAAGCGCTCCTGCGGCGCGTCGTGCCCTTCATTGTTCCCGACGCCGTCGTGTCCGCCGCCGCCAACGGGCTGCGTGACCTTGCCAGCGAGCCCATGCACCATCCGACGCACCTGTACGTCGCCGAGCGGCTCTGCATCGAGCCTACGCTATGCCATCGGCTACAGCAGCTCTCGCCGTCCAACTTCGAGAACCTGCTGCATCCCGTGTTCAAGGAGGACGAGGTCGTGCTCATCGTCGTCGGAGGCGTGCTCGGCGCCGCTGCCGGCCTCGTTCAGCTCCGCTTTGGCTGGGGCGGGCCCGAGGCCGTGGCCAAGCTGGCGATGAGGTGACGCAGATCCCACGTGAATTGAACGTACCGCTCTTTAGTAAGGTCCTCAACATTGCGACTAGAACAACTCGTAATTGAGCGAGTTCACAAGTGTTCACAACACGGAATCGTCATCACAATATGGAGAATCATTTTGCCTTCATTCTTGCTGCGGTCACGTTGACCTCGGCCACTTCCATCGTGCCCAGGCTATCGCCGCCGGCGCTGACGGCTGCGATCAAGCGCTCCCCGACGCTGCCGGCGCTCATCGAGCTGCACGCCCTGCAGCGTCACAACTTCAATCACATCCACATCTCCGCCTTCTGGGCTCGTGCCGGCGCTCTCGGCAGCGCAAAGTCCGCGCAAGCGCTGCAGCCGGCCGTGGAAGACACCCTTCGCTTGTGCACGACCGCCGAGTTCGGCTGCCGTCAGATCACGGGCACGGTGCACGGTTTGGCCAAGAGCGGCTTCGGGCGTGAGCCAGAGTGCCAGCCTCTGTGGAACGCGCTGTCGGAGAGCGCGCTCGGCCAGCTGCGCGACTACGGCCCGCGCGAGATCGCGACGACGGCGTGGTCGTACGCGCGGTGCGGCCTCGGTCAGGGTTACCCGAGGCTCTTCGCCACACTTGCCCTCGAGGCGCGCGGCAGGCTAGGCGAGTACACGCCGCAGGGCCTTGCGAACCTCGCGTGGGCCATGGCGAAGGCACAGCACGCGGCGCTGGCACTTTTTGCGGAGCTCGAGGCGGAGTTGCAGCGGCCGCACCGGCTCGCCGATTTCTCGGCGCGCGAACTCGTGAGCACCGCCTGGGCCTTCGCCGCGTCCGCGCAGTCGTCATCACCGGCCATCTTCGAGGCCATCGCCGCAGAGGCGCGTCAACGACTGGAGGACTTCACACTGCACGAGCTCGCGGTGCTCGGCTGGAGCCTGGCCGCCGCCGATGCAGACGTGGCGGGCGATCTGCTCTTCGGCGGCGGCGGACCAGGTGGTGCCACCTTTGCGCAGCGGTGCGAGGCCCAAGGACTCGAAGGCGCGGACGCTGGAACGCTCACGCAGCTCTGGCAATGGGAACTTTGGAGGCTAGAGCTGCGCAACCGAGCGCGCGGTACGACGTGGGCGGGCTTGTCGGCATGCGGCCGCGACGCTTGCCGTGACGCCTTCCTCGCTGAACCAACAAGCGCTCCGTCCAATTTTGATGCTTCCGTGCGCGCCGCTCTAGAGGCTATGGGGCTGCGCACGATCCCGAAGGTGCGTACGCCTGAGGGCTTCGTCCTCGACTTGGTCGTAGAAGCCCCCGGGCGGCGCCGGCGCGTGGGCATCGAAGTCGACGGTCCGCAACAGTACTTTGGTGCCCGCTCGCGTGAGGCCACCGGCGCCGCCCGGCTCAAGCGACGCCAGGTTCGAGCCTTCAGCGAGCTTCCGATTATGACGATTCCATATTGGGAATGGGAGGCACTTGGCAACGGAGACTTCTCGGCGGAGCAGCAGCGTAAGGAGCGGTACCTCACGTTTGCGTTTGCGGTGCGCGTAGGCTCGCGTGCGCCGGCTGGTAGGCTGCTGTCGCCAATGCAGGCGCCGCCCCAGCCCCAGCCCCAGTCCCAGCCCCAGCCCCAGCCCCAGCAGCAGCAGCACTCGCCGACGCAGCAATTGCCGACGCAGCCACCGCCGCCACAGCCGGTAGCCGAAGCCACCGCCGACGTGCTACCGCGCTTTCTGATGCGCCCGTCGTCCCAAGCGGCACCATATAATGCAACTCCCGGTGCTAGCGCCTCCCCCGCCCTCGCCTTTAGCCTGCACCCCTCCAGATTCGGTCGAGCGCTCGCGCAGCCGGACGCGCTGGATGAGGCGGCCAGTGCGACGCTCGTGCTGGTTGGAGAGGTGTATGCCACGCCGCCGGTCGTTGCTTTCGAAGCGGCGCTCCTCAGCAGGATGCTCGGGATCGTGAGCACGCTTGGCGCCGTGGTGAGCGCACCGCGTGCGCCATGCGTGCATGTGGTGCTCGAGCACTTCAACTTCCGTCACCAGCCCATGCTCGATGAGTACATGCAAGGCGTGCTGCCGCTGAGCGCACTGCTCGAGCGCTATGCGGCGGATGGCACTGAGAGCCACGAGCTCGTCCGTTACACTCCGCTGCTCGAGCTCGCGCGATCTCATGCTGGGCGCGCGCGGCTGGTCGCTGGCTTCCTGCCACGCCCGTTGGCGCAGGCCTTCATCGCCGAGGGGGAGGGTGCGGCTGAGGCGCTCGCTCACGCCAAGAGCGAGGGCTACCTTGGCGAGGACTTGCACAATTGGGGTATGGACGCCACCGAGGCGCATTATGCCTTCTTTGAAAGCCTTGTGACGGGCCGCCCGCTGCATGGCGCGGCACAGGCACAGCAGCCGTCTAATCTGGCCCGCCGCCTCTTCCCAGCGCAGATCATGAAGTCGGCCGCAATGGCGCACCGTGTGGCGCGGCTCGCGCGCGAGCACCCGGCAGATCGGTATCTTGTCATCTGCGGCTCCTCGCACATGCTCTTCAATCATGGTGTGCCTGAACGGCTCTTCGCGGCGGTGCCGCGGCTCCGCGGGGACTGCTGCCGCATCGTCGCGCGCCAGGCCTCCGACGAGCAGCTGCTGCGGCCGGGACCAGGGCAAGGGGATGAACCCTCTGCAGAGCCCACGGCCGCCGCAGAGCTCGCAGCCGCCTTTGGCACCGACACGGACGCGGCCGATTTGGCCTTTCTCTATGGCGACTGGAAGCGAGAAGCGCGTAGTGGGAGCCTGGGAGACTGGTGACTGCAAGAGTACAGAGACCGAGAGCTCGGGACCGAGAAGCGAGATCAGTTATTTATAGATAGAACACGCGGAGATTAAATCTCGTCCTACAACTACATCCTCACATGCATTGCATCTCCGGAGCAGCTGCTAGCAGCTGTCCCTCCGAGCTCGGGCCGGCCTGCTCCCCCCGCCCCCACGAGCTTGTGATGCGACCTCAGACTCACACTCGTTCAGAGTGTGCTGAGGGCGCGCCTGCCGGCACGATGCCTCGGGGCGAAGCCTCGCCGCTCTTGGGCGATGCGCATGACGGGGCGCATCGCCCTAGAGCGACCCACTCTTTGCTGCGGCCGAGGTCTACATGGAGCTCGACGCCGCTGACGCCGCTGCCACCGCTGCTCCTTGTACTGCCGCTGCCGCCGCTGCCTCCGTTACTCCTGGCGCCCGCGCCGCCACAGCAGGCTTTGGAGGGAGCTCCGTCCGCAAGGCTAGTCTCGTGATCAGAGTCGCGCAGCAACTCCATCTCCTCAGCGTGGCTGGGCGCTTCAGATGCTTCGGCGCTCCGCCGCGAAAGGGCGCTGCTGTTGAAGAGGCACGTAGACGAGACGACGAGGAAGACGCCACACACGACCTGCCACGTGAGCGGCACGCCGAGGAATGCCGTCGACACCGCGCAGTTGAGCACGATCGAGCCGCCCACTGCAAAGGTCTTGAGGATATTGTCAGCGTACTTGAGCGCCATCGAGACCGCTATACCTCCGAGCGCAGACAAGCAGACAGTGAGCCAGGCCCAGCCATTGAAGCCGACGAGGAGCGAGCCGTCGAGCACGTGCGGCGCGTCGTGTATCAGCATGCACACGCAGCTGACCGGCAGCGCGAAGACCGAGAGCTGTATCGACTGCAGCCAGAGGGTGAGTTTGACTGTCTTGAAGAGCTTCTCGAGGAACACTCCCGCATAGGCTGAGAGCACGGTGGATAGGAGCATCGCAGACGCACCCCGGATCGTATTCTCGGGCACCACGCGCCCGGGCGCGACTGTGATCCTTTCACCGTGATGCGAGCCCCGAATCTGCATGACCGTCATTCCGAGGGTGAGCAAGCAGAGCGAGACCCACTGGAGATGGCTCAGCCGACGGCCGAGCATGAAGACGGAAGCGATCGCCGTCGTTATCACCTTCATCTGCGAGGTGACCGCCGCGGTGATTGAGTCCAGGTGCGAGAGCGCGTAGTACCACAGGTTATTCTGCAACGTGTAGCACAGCGCGGGCACTGCGAACATCAGCGTCTCGCTCGAGTGCTCCAAGAGGAGCCCACGGATCTGCTTGGCGGCCGCCCTGATCGAACCCAGCTCATAAACGAGCAGCAGCACGGCAGCGCCGAGCTTAAAGACCTCGGCTAGCGACACGGCGACCGACGGCAGGTACGCGGGCTCCAGTGTGCGTGAGTACGACGTCACCACAATCAGCGATGAATTCTGCACGACTATCAAGCCGAGGCAGAAGCCACGGATCAGTGAATCGTCGCTGGCCGAGGCCGCCGATGCCCCCCCGGCGCGCTCGGCACTCGCAGCGGCCATCGCGATCTCGGATCGCAGAGAGAGTTGTCGGCTTCTACTCGACATCGACCGACGACGTGTGCGGGTGCGGCTTAGCCTTCCTATAAAGTTTGAGAAAGGGTCAGTTGAATCGACACACAAGGTACCGACCAGCCACTACCACGCGAAACACTGCCACGCAGTGGTCGCGTCGCTCGGTGGACTAACACACCGGCGAGGATTATCAAGGATCCGGCC
>Ga0210240_100043_pt1 | contig 71983 bp, 45 predicted proteins | sample ChrtobMetP5a_4mM_FD_155463 | JGI IMG/M metagenome (GOLD analysis project Ga0210240, IMG submission 155463) | Chrysochromulina tobin associated microbial communities from unialgal haptophyte culture, Seattle, Washington, United States - P5a_4mM | ecosystem: Host-associated > Algae > Haptophytes >...
GATCGTCTGGGAGCTGGACCCGGCCACCGGCCTCTACGACAAACTCGACTACGAACGGCCCGGGCGCACGCACTGGAACCTCGGATACCTCAAGGAGATATTTGGAATCCACGACGATCAGCAACTAATGTCGCTCGTCATGCACGGCGTGCGCTGGGGCGTGCAGGCCCCGGTGCAGATCCGGATCGCCGCCAACCTCGAGCGTCTCGACGATAGGATCCGAGGCGTCGGCGAGGCGTTCAAGAAGCTCATCGCCAAGGGCCTCTATTACAAGTACAAGAAGCTGCGCCGCGCGCACGAGCAGATCTCGCCAGACGGCCCCGGGCCGTTCATCATCATCCCGTCGTACATCGTCGGCACCGGAGGCACCGACAAGCCTGACAACCCGAACGAGAAGCGCATCATCGGGGACCAAGGGGCACCGCACGCTGACCAGCGCGTACGCGAGCGCAACGAGCCGCACGGCGACCCCGACGGGCCGATCGTCGTCAGCTTGAACGACATGATGGGCCCAGAGCCGGGAAGCGTGACGCGCGGCAGCATGCTCGACGCTACGAAGTACCCGATGCCACACCCTGAGAGCAAGGTGCGCCCACGGCAGGCATACGGCGACTCGGCCATCCTCAGCCACATGGCCCTCGTGAACAAGACCTACTTGGCAGGCTTCAAGTCCGACGGGCGGCACATGTTCTTCCAATTCGAGATGGCCGCCGAAGAGGAGCGCACCTGCAGCTTTGCGACCATCATCCCTTTCCCGCTCACGGACGAGAGCGGCAAGCCCATCCTCGACGACAGCGGCACGGCCATCGTCGAGCACTGGTTCACGCTGATCGTCGCTACGTGCATGAACATGGGGTCGCGCAATTCGAGCAAGATCGCACAACGCTTCACGGACCGCCTGCTCGAGGCCTTCTCGCAGCAGCTGGACGTCTACGTGCGCGACTCGTGGCTCCCGCGCCAAACCGCCGAGCTACAGGCCCTTCTCGCCGAACGGGCGACGCAGCTGGGACCGAGGCAAGCACGCCCGTTCAAGACCGGCGGCTATACCGACGACTACGAGTTCGAATTCGTCGGGCCCGAGCTGTTCGCGGCCGGCGCGCGCATCTGGACCGACATGTGCGGCAAGGCAAATTACTGGCTCTCGGAGAAAGCGGGCGCGGGCACAGTCGTCGACTTTATCGGCGGCCGGCTGGTCCTCAACGGCGGCTTCGGCTGCCTGGCGCCGTCCAAGCACGCGCGGGCGGTCGCGGACTCGATGACCGTCTGCGAGGGCGTGATCACCCGCGAGGCCCTCGAGTCCCACAACTCCTTCCTCGTGCACGTGCACGACTGGCTGGACTTTCCGGCGGGCACCTTGAAGGGGCTCTCAGCCCCCCTCAGGATCCCGGGCACGCCCGAGCAGCGGGCGGTGATCACCGAAGGGGTGAAAGCCCAACACCAAAAGATCATCACCCTCTTGCACGCCCGGCGGGCCGCTAGCTTCTGGAGCGGAGTGAACGAGGCGCTCCGCGGGCAGGAGTCGGCACGCGCGGCCCTCGCCATCGTGCGCTTCAACCCGCGCTTCACCAGCGACGCATGCTCGGACGTCGCGCAACCGTACATCTGCGGCGTCTGTAACGGCATCTACTTCCGCTTCGCCCTCGACGGCGCCTGGCGGCGCCGGCACATCACGGTCACGGAGGCATGCGGCACGGTGCTCACGCTCATGATCTTATCCGAATACTTCCCCGACGGAGAGATCATGATAGAGAGCGACGCGTCCGCGTCACTCGCCACAACGCGGGCGACCGCTGACGCCACCGACCTCACCTACCTGCGGAGACGGGCAGAGGAAGAGGTGAAGTTCCGAACGGCCTCGAGAAGGTCGTGGATCACCCACTGCAAGGGGTGGGCAAACGGCCTGGCAGACGCGGGATCAAGGGACAAGATGCGCGAGATGCACGCGCTAGCAGACGCGTTTGGCATCCGCCTACGCGAGGTGCCCGTTCCCCAGGAGGCGCTCGCCTTCATGCGCGACGTGCTCGCCAACTCCACCGAGAGGGCGGAGAATGATGAAGCCCACGACACATCCATGGGCACGCACAACTTGAGCATGACTGGAGACATGCCGATCGCTCAGCCGAACATGCTAGCGCTCCTCGCGTACCTTGATACGGCAATCGAGCGTGGCGACAGCAGGTTGGAGCTGGAAAGGCGCGCCATCAACGTGGCCAAGTACATGGGCGCCAGCCGTCCCATCACCGCGGTCAACTGCGTAATCGCCGCATGCCTTCTCATCATGCAACCTAAAAGGTTCAAAGGCGCCAAAGCAGCCGCTCAGGCGTGCGACTGCAGCATGTCAAGCTGTCACAAGTGGCTCAAATTGCTGCGCGACAAAATCCACGAAGAAATGGCAGATGACACGGCGAGCGGCAGCCGCGAGGCTGCCCCACCGGCACAACCTGAGCAGCCCACTACGGATGAGCCTCCGGCCGAGACCGACTCGCTCGCCGAAGCTAACACCATCGCCTCCCTCATCCTCTTGGGCCACTGCGACCCGTCGGTCGACCTCGACCTACGGGAGGCCGCACCCAGCTCGACTGGACCGCCTTCGTTCCCACCGTCGCCGCCGGGCACGACCCCAGTCTCGCGACGAGGGCACGGCCACGCCCCGAGCGGGCCCCTGCCGACACCGCCACCAACTCTCAAGCGGAGAGGCGACGGAGCAGACAGCGGCGATCACTCCACGGCCAGCGCGCGCATCACGGCCAACGAGATCGAGGCTCTAGTCGACGTCGAGGCGGCCACCGAAGAAATCAATGCCGCCGCCGACGAGCTCGAACTGCAGGAAGCGCTCGAGACGATGAGGCGCGTCGAAACGGAGGATGCGAGCGCGCGCGAGGCCCCCTACTTGCAACACGACCTGGCGAGCATGTTCGCCGGCGTAGAGGAAAGCCTCGACGAGAATCTGCACTTCCGACACGGCCAGCCCGGCGCCCAATGGGGCGACCTGCTCGAGCCCCCGCTGGTACGCACCGAGCTACACGACGGCGTCGCGAGCCACGACACGTCGATGGGCAGGCACAACCTGAGCATGATCGGCGACATGCCAATCGCCCAGGGTGTGAGAGGAACGGGCGGCACTGCGTCGCCCAGCCCAGACCCGCGCCCGACAGCGAGGGCCAGAAGGCCGACTGCACCGGCGTCGGCAGGTATCTCACCGGACTCGGCGGAAGGACGCGCACCGCACCGCGGCACCAAACGAGCGAGCCCAGCAGCGAACCACGACGACGACGCCGACCTGATCGGCCTGCTGGCCAAGCGCCGCTCGCCGCGAAAATTCAAAGCGGCGGCAAGCACCACCGACATCGACGACGCCATCGAGAAGCACCCTACACGAGCACGGGCCTCCTCTCCGCAGCCCGACAACGCAGCCGAGGCGAGACGGCGGGCAACGCACGACGTCGCGGCTCGGCTCACGCAGCACGACTCCGCCTACGCGCTCTTCCCCGATCGACCAGAGGTGCTCCGAGGCATCGTCGTCGACGCGGCCGCAGCGCGCGAGGCTGGCATCCCGCGCGGCACGGCAACCGCAGACGAATGGGGCTTCCAATGGGTACGCAAGTTCGGGCTCGCGACCAACAACCGATGGATGCGCCCGCGGGCAGCCCCCACTGCCGAGGACGCACTGTGCGAGGTCTGGTTCGCCATCCTGGCCCTAGTATGGATCGCTCAGATGATCGCTCCGTCCACACGGCGCAAGATGGCTGGCTACGGGCAAGGCATGCCAACGAGCGCCCTCCTCGCCCTCTACGGCTGGCGACGCGTCATGCTCGCGTGCGGAAGATACGTAGCCGACCTATCGCAGGTGCGCGCAGTGCTCAAAGGCATCTGCGCACGCTACAAGGCAAGATGGGGCGACGACGCGTTCGTGCGCTCCCGCAAGCAGCCGTTCACGACAGCACACCTCACGGCCATCGTCGCGCTGCTCGAGGCCGCCAACCAACTCGTCACGTGGACAGCGGTGCTGCGCCAAGCGGTCCTGACGGCGTTCTGCCACGCCCTGTCCACCGGGGCCCGCAAGGACGAGTGGACCGCATCTTTCGAAGGAGACACCTTCGTGCGACGCGGCAACTTCAACTGGGTGGACGGTAACGGCAACGACTTGCCGAACACGCCGGCCACGGTCGCCACGCGCAAGAACGGCGACCTCCTCCGTGGCCGCTCCGCCCCCTCCAAGTGCGACCGGCTCAACGTCGAGTGGGGCGCCCGCGACATGTGGTTCAGGTACGACGACCAGAACCCGCTCAACTTCGCATGGCGCTGGCGCCAATGGGAAGAGGCGCACCCTTGCCCCGCCAGCGAGCGAGCACGATGGCCCGCCTTCTCGCCGACGGGCGACAGCCGACCCTTCACGGGCGGCCAAGCCGACGGCCTGCTACGGGCAGTGCTCAGCCTCGTCATGACGGCCGCGGAGGCCGCACAGCGAACGTGGCACTCGTGCCGCATCACCCTCGCCACGCGGCTGTTCGCAAGGCGCGGAGAGCCGCGGGGGATTGCACGCGACGAGATCGAGGGCGTCATCCAGTCGCTGGTGCGATGGAAGACGGTCGAAGCGATGCGAATCTACGCACGAATGCAGTCAGCACAGTACGCCGACTATGTCGACATGGCCACGGACGTGCGGACCAACACTGGCGGGGACATCCCGACGGACCTACCCGAGGTAGATCCAGAGGGCATTCTGGCCGAGACGCAGGCCACAATCGAGGCCATCGATACGGAAGAAACGGCCAAGGCCAAGGCGGCGCGGTCGGCGCGGAACCTCGACGCACCGCGCGCGGCGGCAAAACGAGGCCAGCGACGCTCAGCCCCCCCAACGGGAGGGATCAGCGCCACCGCCGCCGAACCCGAAGCCAGGCGACGCGTCTTCGACATCGGAGACGGAATAGCCGTCTCCCACCTGGGGGACGACAGCTGGAATATCATGGGACAGCAGCTTCGAGTCCACAACAGCTTCTGGGGATGGGAAGGAAACGAGTACTCGGAATGCATCGTCGTAGGCTACATAGGCGAGCACAGCTTCGCGTCGAGCAAGCTGTCCAAGCACACCTACATTATCGAATACGACGGTCATCACTACCCCGCTACTCACACGACGGTGGCCGGGGCCTTGATGGACGCGGCGGTCAAACGACGAGTCAGGAAAGCGCCTGCCCCGCGTCTTCTATGAGGGCAGCGCCACGCGTGTGCCGAGGCCGGCACACGCCCCCCCCTACAGAATGGAGTCGAGCGCAGGGAGTCTACACGAGGCCGGGAAGGGAGAGGAAGGAAGGTCGGTCAGCGTGAACCTCTCCTCATCCGGCACACGATACTCGAAGGCTCCGAGGCGACTACGACTCAGCACGACGGATGCGACTACTCCGGCGCCTTGGCGGCCTGCGGGCCAAAACTCCTGCCAAGGAGCGACCACTACGACTCACGCCGGACGGGTCGGCATCTACGATGACGGGCAATAGCCTCCATGGGCGCACCCCTGGCAGCACGGAAGGGACTGGAGGTCCTGCCCGGGGTCGCGGGTGGTGGGACGCCCTGCTCGGCACGAGGCGCTCGCTGTCCTGCCTCGCATTGTAAACGGTGCCAGTTCTCCATCCCGGTTGTGCCACCATCGCCGGCGGGCAGGCCATTCCGAGAGCCCTCGCATCCGTGCCGAGCTGGAAGGCACTCTCGCCCAGGGAGTGGGCATGTCCGTTCTGAGCGCCCGACGTGTCGCGCCCACGATCGCCTGCCGCCCCGCTGTGCCCTCATCGGCCGCCAGCAGGACGCGCAGCTCGTGCACGAGAGGGAGCATCGCCGCACCTCCGGCGAGCCAAGGCGTGTGGGAAGATAGTGGGAAGACCTGTGGGAAGACTCCACCTCGTCCACGGCCGCGCGGCTCTTTGAAGACCATGTCGGGTGGCGCCGTGTCGTGCCGCGCCGTGTCGGGCAGTGCCGTTTCGGGCAGTAGTGGCTGCCCAGTTTCGTCAGCGTCCTCGGAGAGAAGCCACGCCACAATCGCCATGTCGGGCAGCGCCGTGTCGGGCTCGGTGAGAAGAATCACGCACATCGCAACACCGTCAAGGGAACACTGCTCCAGTTTCTTAGTCTTGGCTATCAATCCCCACCTACGTACAATTCCCCCTCTCCCCTTTCCCCCGTTTGCATGCGAGACTTATCGAACGCGCACCGATCCGCACACGTCATCTCGTACCGCAGTGCACTTTTTGAGATGGAAGAAGTCCTGCGGACACTCTCCTTCCAGCTTTCTGTCCACAGCCGCCAAACCAGACAACCCAGTCGTGCGAGTGCGCATACAACCGCACGGCTCGGCCCCGCCATGAATCGCGGCAATCATTGCCAACTTGCCTCCCCACCACGTACTGCAAGGCCAGCGGGATCCGCAGCAAGCCCAGCGATACCCTTTCTGTGTGGGCTCCTGCGCCGCCATCGCACGCAACTTTGTCTTCGAGCAGGGCAGCCGCCGCATCGGCGCGCTGCCGCCTGCTGCTGCGCGTGCGGCCGACTAGCTTGCCCTCGCTGCTGCTCTGGGCGGCCAACGAGACAGCGGCCACCATGATCAGCGGGAGCGAACGACGACGCACACGTGCGTGCACCCGGTGGTCACGCAGGTCCTGTGCCAGCAGGGCAACGGGCGGTGGGAGCCTGTGCCTCAGGTGGGTAGCCTCGGACGCCCCAGATGCCGCCATGCTCGCCCGGCCATCGCGTCGAGCTCATGATCCGTCCGCGGCGCCTTTCGAGGCGTCAGGCCACGCCTCCGTTGACGCTCTCGTCAGCGCCTTCTCGGACGAGCACTTCATGGTTGCAGAACGCGGACGAGGTCGCCCTTCGTGACGAGATTGCATCTCACGACGCTCGGATACGCGAGCTCCGATCTGGGCGCGGCCAGGCCGGCGGCGCGGGCGGTGGCGCGGGCGGCGGCGCCCACGGCAGCGCGGGGGGTAGCCTCGGTGCGGCAGGCTCGTCTGACTATGCTCCGCCGCCCGCTCCATACCTCGCCCTCACCGACGCCTATGCGCACACGGATGCTCCTTGGGAGAGTCATTTGAACCCGCGGGGAGGGCTGCGAGCCCAGCTCGCGCGTATGAAGGAGGAGCTCGAGGCGGCGCGTCGGGAACTCGCCCTCGAGCGTGCGAGCGGCGGCGGTGCGGGCGCCGATGTCGACTGGCAGGGTGTGCAGCTGTCTGATGTTCTCTGATGACCTCTGATGACCTGTGATGACCTTCGATGACCTCTGATGACCTCTGATGACCGCTGATGACCTCGCTCATCAGGAGTGATCACGCGTATCCGAGCGGCCGTTGAACGTGAGAAGCTACGAGAGAGACGGCGCCGTGTTGAGCACCAGAACGGCGTCGGCTCGAGGCGGCGTCGACGGAGCGGCGGGCACACCTGCGCGCGGCGGTGAGCTCCCTTGATGACCCTTGATGACCCTTGATGACCATTGATGACCATTGATGACCATTGTTGACCCTTGATGAACCTTGATCTCGGGCGCACCTATGCGCTGCGATGCGCGCGGCGGTGCGCGCGAGCTCCAATCTCGGGGGGGGCTGATGGTTATGTCATCATGACCTCTGATGACGCCCTTGATTGCCTCTCTCACCAGGTGCGCGAGCTCCGATCTCGCGGGGTGCTCGGCTACGACGGCGAGGAGAATATGCACGTGCTCGCCGCGCAGCTCTCAGCCATGCCGTCGCCCATGCCGCCGCCCATGCCCGCGCCATCGCCCTGGACGGGCATGGGGGACGGGCCGCCCAACACGGTGCCCATGCCGCCGCCGACGCCGCCCAGGGAGCGGCACCCCTCGTACGCCCAACATGGCGCCGAGACGCCCACGAACAGCACCGGCCTGTCTCCGCCCCGTCCCGGGCGTCACCTCGCGCCAGGAGAGCGCCCAGCTGATAGCCTCTGATTGCCTCTGATTGCCTCCCTCATCAGGAGAGCGCCCAGCTGCGCGTGCGGCTGCAGCAGATGATCGCGGCTGATTGCCTCCCTCATCAGGAGAGCGCCCAGCTGCGCGTGCGGCTGCAGCAGATGATCGCGGCGGCACGGGTGGCGCCACTGGCGCCGCTGCCTCATATGGCGGCCGTGGGCGAGTACCAGCGCGGCGTTGGTCGTTGGAACCATACAACTCGAGAGCGTTTGTCATAGCGGAGCTGCCGAAACTAGCCGAGCGAGTGCGACTCGAAATTACGAAAACAAGAGTGGACGAAGCCGGAACGGATGGTCGGAGTACTGGTTCGGGCGCACCACTATTTTTCAAATCGGAGGGATTCGTCACGCGCCGGGCGCCACGCGGGTCGCGCGTCGACATGTTATCGACATGTCCGTGAACCGTGCTGAGTCCCGTGAAGCGTGCTCCCCGATACGTCCCTTCTCCGCTCGGCTGGCGGATCGAGGGATCTGATCATATTGATCTGAGTTCCATTTGCCCAGGGGACGGCGGGACAACAGCGCGCGGACCATCCTCGAGCCTCCGGTGCAGTTCGGCCCTGCAGTTCCTCTCGCGCGCAGCGCGCGAGTTTCAAACCTATGTGCCGTGCGCCCAGCATGGCGTCCACGCCCAGCATGGCGCCAAATGGTCGACGCCGCGCACCATGCCATGCCCAACGGCCGCTCCAACGGCCCAACGGCCCAACGCTCCAACGGCCCAACGGCATGCGATGCCCAACGGCCGCTCCGCTATGGATACAGCCGACGGTTGCTCCTCTGCGCTCTACTCACGGCCTACTCACGGCCGCAACCTCACTGCTTCAGGCTCTGCTTGAGCTTCTCCGTCGCCTGCTTGACCAGCTCCACCGCCTTGGCCTTCGCCTTCTCGGTCAGCTCATACTCCTCGTTGAGCTTCTTGGCGCTCGCATAGGTAGCGAGCGCGCCCTTGTTGGCCACCTTGCCGGCCGTGCGCGCGACGTCGCCCACGCCGTCCTTGCGCAGCGCCGCATAGCCGGAGAGGCCGCCGCCGATGATCGCAGAGAGCAGAAGGTCCATCCCGGCCCCAATCTCGAAGAGGTTGAGAGCGAAGAGGAGGCCGGTCCCCGCAGCGATGGCGCCAAGCCAGCTGTCCTGTTGCTCCTCATCAAGGCGGTTGGGCACGAGAAGGTCTTGGGACTCAAAATACTCCACCACAGTCTCTGGCAACCGGATCGAGCGCGTGTCGATCTCCAGCAGCTGGTTCACACTGCGAGCCGTCTCCACAGAGAGAGCGCCGCCGGCTGCAGGCGAGCTGGGCGGTGGTGAGGACACTCGGGTCGCTGCCTTAGCCACCCGCGCTGGAGCCGCCGCCACCGGCTCGGGTGTGCCCTTGGCGGTGTCCGCACGCGCCGTGGCCCTGGCAGCGGACCGCATCTGCGCACGCGCGAGGAAGGAAGCGACGTCGTCATCTGCAAGGATTTTGGCCTCCTTGGCCAGTGCCTGGTAAGCTGCTTGTGTGGTCATCCGACTGGCGACGACCGCCTCGCCCTCCTGCTTCAGCTCGTCGACGCTGTATGCCTTGGCAGCCGCCGGCAGGATGACGGAATCGATGACGTGGATGACGCCGTTGGCGCACTCGATGTCGGTTGTCACGACCTTGGCGCCGTCGACCATGACGCCGTCCGTGCCGACCTTGATGGTGGCCTCGGCGCCGTTGACGGTGGGCACCTTTGCGCCATCCATGGTGACGACGGTGCTGGCCATCACCTTGCCAGAGACGACGTGGTACGTGAGGATGGCGGCGAGCTTCGCCTTGTTCTCGGGCTTGAGGAGCTCCTCGACGGTGCCCGCCGGCAGCTTGGCGAAGGCGTCATCAGTCGGCGCGAACACGGTGAACGGGCCCGCACTCTTCATGGTGTCGACGAGGCCGGCAGCACCAAGCGCAGCGGCAAGGGTCTTGAAGGAGCCAGCAGCGACCGCGGTGTCAACGATGTCTGCCTTCTTGATCTCCGCAAGCGCGACGGCCGCTCCATCCAATCGGACGCCACTGTCGTACCATGACTCAACCATGCTCACTGAGCTAGGCCGGCGCCACTGAGGTGGCACCCGCAATTCGGACGTGCGTTCCTCCGTCGAAGACGCATCCACGTATGCTGAGCTCGCCGCGCGCCACTGAGCAGGCTGCACCTGCCATGCGCGCACGCCGCTCGCCCACGCGACTGCCACGAGCAGGCGCATGATCGGTGCCATCGGCACGTGCGTGATTTCGAAGCACAGAGAGAGGGCACCGACCGCCGCGACGCGAGTGAGCTCGTTGAGCTCGCTCTTGTGGAAGGCCTACCGGTAAAAAGACACCGGGGTCGCCGGGACACTCACGGGACACACACGGGACACGCGGGCGCACAAGGGCACACGGATCACACAGACGAACACCTCACTCACTCACTCACTCACTCACTCACTCACTCACTCACTCACTCACTCACTCACTCACGAACACCTCACAAGGCCTACAGGTTCGTCTGTCCGTGTGTCCCGTGTGTGTGTGACTTAGAAACAAGACCACACAGTACAGCAGTGTGTGTCCCGGCTCCCCCCGGTGTCTTACCGGTACACAGCAGAATGTCAGTTAGTCAAATTCTAGAGCTAGTGAGGTCGGTGCGTCTCTCCGCTCCCAGGAGCGCACAGGGTGTCTGATCCCTGTGACGCTCGCTGCCTGTGCCTGTAGCGATATTGCTCAATTGCTGTCAGTGACCCGGCGGGACGCGTGTCCGTGTGTCCTGTGTCGAATAAATTGTATGACAGATCTATTCAGATGATCGAAGACGATAGACGTAGTGACGTTTAAGTGACGTACAGTTATCATCGTCCGCGTGTGGGTTTTCCCAGAAAAGAGCATGTGGCCAAGGCCCGTCCCGCCCGTCTAGCCAACGCGAGGGGGACGGCATGCGCGAGCGTACGCGCTTCGCGCCCTCCCAATCACGGCACCGCCACCCACATTCCTCGATTCAACGCCGCCGAACGTCTCAAGGTATGCGTTCACGATCTCGCCGTGGTCGAACGCGAACCGTGGCGGACTGCTGTGCAGCTCTGAGAGAGAGACGACGCGAATGCCTGAACGTGGGATCCGAGCCGCGGTCAGAGGTTGCGATCATCAGAAAAAGCGAGTGCTGTTCAGTGCGATCGGCTTGTCACCTTTAGCGTCATCGCTTGCCTTCGGCGTGCCTCGCGCGCGAGCAACGAACACAAGCGCTGCGGTGTGCCGACGAGGATCGCGGCTGGGCTCGGAGAAGACGCACCACTGCCGCAACTGCGTCACAGCTAGGCCCGTCTCCTCCAGGGCTTCGCGAGCAGCCGCCGCCTCCGACGACTCTCCGACGCGCACAAAGCCGCCCACCATCGCGAGGCCACGGCCATCGCTCCTCTCAATGAAGACAACACCGTCGACTTTTCCATCGGCATCCTCGAGCTCGATGATTACGTCCGATGCCAGCGATGGCGTGCACAAGCAAAACTGGCGATCGCCGCACAAGCATGTGCCCTGGGCGCTCGGATCCACAAAATCGCGCGTGCAAAGCGGATTGAGCGGCCGGCTGGCACGCACGGTGGTGAACACGGTGTACAGCCCGAGGACTATCAGTGCGAGCCGCTCGCCTGAGAGACTGCCTTCAAGCATCGCGAGTCTCGCGGAACAACATGACTCGCGTGAACATGCGTGAATCAGCGCAAATGCCGGCGAGCGAGCGCGGCGGTCGGGCGAGTGAAGGCAACTCAAGTCAAGTCTTCCTGTTTGCGTGCTACAGTGTACATGAAAAAGTATCGAGCTGACCTTTTCGCAAGTTTGCGAAGGCACTAAAACCAACGCCGTCGGGGGCGTCCGGTCGCGGTGGAGGACGGGAGCGTCGATGCGGCCTCTGCGAGAGCAGAGGCCAGGAATGATGTCCTCTTCGTGCCTGGAATGACGCCACTTGAGGCTGCCACAGCATTGCTCAGTCATCGAGCTACCTGCAACGGGCTCGTAAGGCTGCCCGGGCATCACAATTGGCTCGACAACCTTGGCGGAATGCAGACCGTCGCGCCCGATTGCTCCATATTCGAGCATCATTGGACGTGCTCGCTGCCCGACACGTTGGACTCTGGGGAGGCCACCATGAGCACAATCCATCAGTTCGCATTGCCGTCAAACACGGCGGAGGCGGTCAACGCCTCGCTGCGAGACCTCGGTGCGAGCAAGTATGGCGCGAGCGACGGCATGAACGTGTCCAATGAAGGCGGCTACCATAGTCCCGAGCAGATGTGGTCTCGAGAATCGGGCGCCGCCTGGTACTCGCGCATCCATAAGGTGGTGCTAGCGGCCCTTGCGATCGTGGACCCAAGTTGGGCCGACAACGAGGACGGCTCTGCGCACGCTGGGCCGGCCGGCACAACGAGCTCTGCCGACGTGAGCGGCTGGCTGAACGCCTCGGGCGCGTACGACTTCAACTGCCTCCACCACCACTGGCAAGTAGGATCCAAGTGCGCATGGTCAGCTGTGTACTACGTGGCGGACGGCCAGCCATCGCAACCCGAGGCGCTCAGAGGCAATCAGAGGCAATCAGAGGCAATCAGAGGCCAGCCATCGCAACCCGAGGCGCGCGAAGCGATCGGCGACGGTGATGACGACGGGCTCCTCGGTGCACTGCTTCTCCAGACGAGGCCGCCGGACCTCTTTTGGGACGCCGGCAGCGAGCTGCCGGGCTTCGGCTTCGTACCGGTCGCACCCGTCCCTGGCTGCCTCTGGCTCTTCCCGACGCACCTGCGGCATGCGGTCATGCCACGCGCGTTGATCCCGAGTGCCTCGGTGGGCGCGGCGCCGGCGCAGCTCGCTCGCCCGCTGCGGATCTCGGTGGCGTGCAACATTTACCGCTCCGGCGAAAGGTTGGAATGAGCATGCCAGGAGGCGTGATCCATGGGGAGAACTCAGTACTTGTGTTGACCGGGGGCAGGAGCGGAGCGCCGGAGCCGTCCATTGAGACGGAGGAGACAGGTGTGTAAGGCTGTAAGCGCGGGAGGGTGACTGTGGCCGGTCATATGTATGTGTGCTGCTACAGGATACATGTAGGGACCCTTTGAAACCATTGAACTTGCTTGCTTGCTTGAACGGCTAGCTCAAGAGGCAGCTGGGGGATTTGTCGGCCTCTTCTCTTCCATAAATGAATTTCGTTGGTTCGTTACGGAGATTCGACTTGAGCTTCGCAAGTGGAAACTTTCTGGGTGCCACGACACACACTGAACGCGCACTCTTCCGTGCTCCCTTCCGTGTGGAAAGTGGCCCGCGCGCTTTTAGACCCCCAGCATGTCAGCGTCACAATGGGGCGGCCCGCCCCCTGCCTTCTCGACGGAGGGCGACTCGCTGCCCGCGGAGAACGGCAACGACGACGACGAAGAACTCGACGACCCCCACGCGTTGATGCCGGCAGAGGCCAGGCCTGCGATAGCGGGAGGAGAGCGTGATGCCACAGTTGGGGAGGCGGGACCGAGCGGCAGCGAGGCGGCCAAGCAGAAGCCCACCCCTGTCCCGCGCCGCGACAAGTCGCTCTCCGCGCTCTCCCATGAGCTCATCGCTCGCTACGGCAACGATGGCACCGTGATCGACTTGGACCAAGTGCAGGTAAGCTGTCACTCACTTGTGGCCGACCCGCGCGGCTGCGCCAGAGGCGGCACCCTCTGCGCGCCATGTGCAGCGTGTGCCTCGCACCTGCGGCGTTGCCCCTCTGCATGGGCGTCGCCTCGACGCCCTGCGTCGTGGTAGTCCCCCTCTCACGCACACGCACGCGCTCGCGCCCGCGCCGCCCACCATCCCACACGCGCTCCTCCCCTCGGGCTGCTGTGTGCGGCTCCAGGCGCAATTCCCCAACTGGAAGAAGCGGCGCCTGTACGACGTGATGAGCATCTGCCAGTGCCTGCGCGTCGTCGAGCGCGCGTGCAAGTCGCAATTCGTATGGCGCGGCACGACACGCGTGCAAGCGGCTGTCTACGAGTTCCTCCTACGTGACATGGCGATCCGTCCGCTGATCGATGGGGTGACGGAGCTGGACCCCGACGAGCCCGCGGTGCCCGTGACAGGGCTCGCCTTCCTTTGCCAGCAGTTCGTCCTCCTCCTCCGTCAGCGCGCTCTCGATGGCGAGCCTGCCTCGATCGGCCTCGAGGAGGCCACCGAGCGACTTTGTCAACGAGTGCGCTCGAACGACGACAAGACGGTAACGTTCACGCGCGCGCGCCTGCGACGGCGCCCAAGCCCACGCGCCCCATAGGCTGCCCCGATGCCCCCCTTGTCCCCTCGCCCGCGAGGCGCGCCCGCGCCGGCGCCGCTCCCGTGCAGCAGAGCGTCGTACCGGGCGTTGCATGCGGAGCGTCGTGCCGAGCACACTCATAGCACACTCATCGCTGACTAATGGCTCACTCCATCTGCGGCGGCAGGTGTTGCGGCGGCTGTACGATGTGATCAACGTGCTCGAGGCTATCCACCTGCTCGACAGATGCCTGACCATCAAGCGCGGCGTCCTGTGGCGCGGCCCTCCCCTCACCGAGGTCTCATTGCCCCCCGGCTGCCCGCGCGTCGAGCCGCAGCGCTTCAAGGACCTGCTGCGCAAGCAGCCCATTCGGAAGCGCGCCGCGGCCGAATTGCTCGCGGTGAGCGGCCTGTCTGCCCTCGATGAGTTCCCATGACCTCTGATGACCTCCGATGACCTCCCTCATCAGGTGAGCGGTCTGTCTGCCAACTCCTTCAATAAGCATGCGCGCTTGGACGCTACGGGCGACGGCGCCGGCGCTGTTGCGAGCGCGGAGCGCGGAGGACGCGGCGCCATCCCGGGCGCCCCCGGTGCGGGCGCCCTCCCGGGCGCGCCCAAGAAGAAGTCGGGTCGCTCGGCGCATGCCATGCGCGGCGCCGTCTTCGCCCGCCTCGAGGACCCGATGCGACGCTCGCTGCACCGAGCCATCCAGGAGATCGAATCGCAGCTGTCGTGGCAGCCGCCCGCGGTGTACACGCTCATGTGGCAACTCTATCGACGGGTGGGGCGGCCGGCGCACCCGCTGCAGCTCAGCGCGGGCGCGGAGACGCTCCTCGAGCTGCTGCCCAAGCTGCGCAACATCGGCGAGAACGCGATCGAGCTCCTCGACGAGTGGGGTGACTCCATTCGAGAAGCAATCGAGCAGCTCGAGATGAACGAGACACGCATGCTCGAGGAGCTGCGCGCCCTCTCGAGCATGCTGCGCGACGACCACCAAGAGCGGTGTGGCTCCGCGCCTCCATTCCCGCCCGACGATTGGAATGGTTCGGGAGGCTTACCGCCGGCGTGGGCCAAGGGCGAGGAGGAGGTGGAGGAGGGTAACTTCGACGTACTCGCCTCCGCCGCCACCGCCGTCAACTTTGCACCGAGGCCGGTGCCACCCCCCAGCGCCGTCGCGGGCGGCTACTGGGGCGATGGCGGCGCTGCGGCTGCGCCGGCCCCTCCGACGACGCCTCCAGATATGGAGCGCATGTCGATGCCGATGGCGCCCAACATGGCGCCCAACATGGCGCCCAACATGGCGCCCGTCACCGCCGTCATCGCTGCCGCCCATGCCGCCGCCACCCACGCTGCCGCCCACGCCGCCGCCCTCGCCGCCGCGTCGCATCTGGTGCCCATGCGCGTCCCAGGTCCATGTAACGCTCCAGACGTCTCCCAGGCTATGGACGAGAGGGGGGCGATGGGCGTCGTCTCGGGCGCTCCGCCGGCAGGGGGCATGCACCCCGGCGCTCACGGCGGCGCGCCGAGCGGCTGGGGGCCATCAGCGCCGACGGGACCGGCGCATCACCACGCCCCCCCGCATGCAATGGCACCGCATGCCATGCCCCCGCAGCACATGGCAGGCTGCATGCCTTCGTCGTACGGGGTGCCGGTGCCCCCCCCTCCGACCCACCCGCCGCCCGGGTACACGTACGCGCCCGCGACGGCGCCGCCCGGCGTCTACCCGTATGCACCTGTCACCGACGCGCCCGCGACGGCGCCGCCCGGCGTCTACTCGTATGCACCTGTCACCGGCTCCTCTAGCTACTTACCGCCGCCTCCCGGGTACTCGATGCATGGGCCGCCCCAACTGTCTTCGGCCAAACCCCCGCCGGGCTTGCCGAACTGGCGGCCACCATCAGATGAGCCGATCCCGCCGTTCCCGACCAAACCCCCGCCCACGACAGCGCCGGGCTTGCCGGGCTGGCGACCACGACCAGCGCCCGCGACAGCGCCGCAAGGACCGATGGGCCCACCGGGACAGCGCCCGCCGCCGCCCGGCTACCCTAAGGCTGAGGCCACCCTACGCCCGTATGGGCCGCCGCCGGTGGGAGCCTACGGCCCTCACGCGGGCATGATGCAGCAGCCCCAGCCTGAGCAAGTGCCCGCCGTGCCCGCGCAATGGGCTTTAGCGGCACCGCAGCAGCCGCAGCAGCCGCAGCAGCAGCCGCAGCAGCCGCAGCAGCCGCTGCCGCAGCAGCCGCAGCCGCAGCCGCAGCAGCAGCCGCAGCAGCAGCAGCAGCAGCAGCCGCAGCCGCAGCAGCAGCAGCCGCAGCAGCAGCAGCCGCAGCAGCCGCAGCAGCAGCCGCAGCCGCAGCAGCAGCAGCAGCAGCAGCAGCAGCAGCAGCAGCAGCAGCAGCCACAACCGCCGCCGGGGCACATGGGCGGGTGGGTCATTCCTCCGAGAGGAGGACCGAGCATGCCGGGGGGGGGGCGCCACTGGCGCGGGCGCGGGCGCGACGGCAAGGGCCAAGCGCGCTGGATGCCATCAATGGACCTCAAGTGGCCGCAGAACAAGCGTCCACCTGGCCCTTTCCCGATGCGCGCGCCGATGGGCGGCAGCATGGCACCACCGGGGATGGCGCCCATAGGCGCACCCGGCGGGGGCATGCTCCCCCAGCATGGAGCGCCGGGCGGCGCGTACAACCCCGCGATGTTCCCCTACGATGCGACTGGAGGTTGCGGCCCTTACCAGGGCGGCAGCGGCCCTACTATGGGCAGCGGCCCTAATATGGGCAGCGGTCCGGCCGATCCGAATATGGGCATCTGTCCGCTTGGCACGCAGCCCACGGGCGCCATGCCGGGCGCCATGCCGGGCGCCATGCCGGGCGCCATGCCGGGCGCAATGCCGGGCGCCATGCCGGGCACAATGCCGGGCGCCGGCCTGGCACCGCCGCCTGGGCCCTCGATGCCCATATTAGGACCGCCAGGGCCCATGCGCCCCGCCGGGGCCTATTCTCCGGGCGGCCCTAATATGGGCAACGGTCCTAATATGGGCAGCGGACCTAATATGGGCGCCTATTCTCCGGGAGGGCCGCAGCCGCTGCTCCACAGCAACCTCATGCTCGTGCAGAGCCCCGGCCCAACGGCTGCCAGCCCCGGCCCAACGGCTGCCAGCCCGAGTGGTACCAAGGCTCCGGCCAATACCGGTCAACCGCTTAGGCCCGTCAAGATGACCGAACTCCTCCAGTCTGTGGTGGACCGGCTGATCAGCGCCGGCGACCAGGGCAAGTCGCTGACCGTTCTGGAGATCGCAGCTCGGTACAAGGGCGGCGAGGCCACCTACCAACAGGCGATGTTGACGATGACCGGCGTGGTGGGCAGGGAAATGCTGGTGCAGGAGGTGTGCCGGCTGTCCCAGATTTCGCACATCTCTGAGTTCACCTCAAGCACCGGCACATCCATGACGAGCACGGCGTCGCCGAGCGGGGGCGGCGCCGGTACGACCTGCACGATGGGCGCGCCGACGACAGCCCCGATGGTGGCTTTGCGGAGCGACAGCGAGCAGCAGAGACCAGGGGCGGAAAGATGATCGTTCGACTGAGATCTGCTTCGGCTTCTGCTTCGTGCTTCCGGAGCGCGGAGGCCGCCGCGCTGCTCCGGGGTTCATCCTTGTGCTCAGACTCCAGGCGAGTGTATAGGCTGTTTGAAATGTGGAAAACAAGTGGTTGCATACCCACGGAGAAGCCAGTCAGGAACGTACTACTACATCCGGGAAAAAAGCGCCGGCGTGGGCGAGCTCGCGAGATCTGGAGTGGCGAGCACTCCTCCCTCGTGGTTTTTTCCGTCTAGGATGGTGGCTCGACTCACGCTGCTGCTCGCGCTGTGCTCGATGCTCCAAGCCACCGTCGCGCTGACGGTCGCGCCGATGCGGGTATGCGCGGCCACGCGCGGGTCGGTCGCGATGGCTGAGGGCATGCGGTCAGGCGATAGCGTGAAGGTCATCTCCGGCGCCTCCAAGGTGTGTGCTATTGAGGCCCAATCTATGTGGCCCCGTCCACGATCGCCCAGCCCTATGCCGACCGCCCCGCCCCCTCGCAACGTTGTATCGCCAGGGTATGGTTGCGAAGCTGCTCATGCTTGACATGAAGAAGGGCAAGGCGATCGTTGAGGGCGTCAACATGCGCTCGAAGCACGTGAAGCCGATGAAGGAGGGCGAGTCGGGCAGGATCCTGAAGAAGGAGTTCCCGATTGCGATCAGCAACATCAAGCTTGAGAGTGCCGCAGAAAAGGCCCCCGCGGCCGCACCTGCGGCATAGGCGCTCGACGAGGCTCAAGACTACGATGAGCTGCATCCGGCGCGTCGGCGGCTCTGAGCCGCTGATGGAGCGCCCTCGACAGATAATCACGTCCACGCGAGCAGCCCGGCCATTGCGGCCACTGCCTCGTGTAGTCTGTGCGGCTAGGCGAGGCGTCTGCCGCACGCCGGCGTGCGCCCTCTGGATGTGTTAACCCTGGTATGGTCGCGTACGCGCATGCGTTTTAGATGTCGTGTCCCGCGCGTGGTCGCGTCGTGTTTCTACTCGGGTTCGTCCCTCACGTCACGGCTGTTGTTCTGTCCTATGGATATGGCTTTATGCACACGAGCATGTGCTTCTTGACTGGGCCCTACGCCCCGCGCCGGCGAGACACTCAGCCCGCACGGCACAGGAGGATGGTTGCACGCGTCGCCGTCGGCCACAAGCACGGAACAACCGAACGAAGTAACCGCGCGACGATGAACTCACCGTGTCGACGCGGAGGGCTCACACACGCGGCGGGGCCCGCCTCTTTAACTCGTAGCGTCGATATTTGGAGGCGACCGTACGCTCCAATCACACGGCCTGGAGGCGCTGGGCGTCGCCCCAGACCCGCGCCGGCCGCCGCGACCACACGGAGCGCGAGAGCGCTCAGGAGAGCGCTTTCGCCGTGCGCGGCTTCCGTCATCGTTGTTCATGCGCGCACGCCGTCGTGCGCGCCTAGCTCGCTCATTGCGGGAGTGTGGGTCTAGCTCGTCGTCGCTCGCCCTTGCGACGGCGCGCCCGCGCCATCATGTCCTGTCATCGTGCTGCACCTCCTCCGGCGCCGCCAGCCGCGCCGTGAGAGTCCCGTCGAGAGGTACGGAGCCGCCCCGAATCTTTTCGTAGTAGGTCTTCCGGAGGGTGACGTACGTGTAATTGCAGCCATCCTTGACCAGCCCGGGCAGCATCTTCCAGTACTGGATCTGTGGGAACGCCGTGAGCCCCGGCTTCTTGCCGACCAACTTGACGTTGTAAATGCAGCCGCCCACCACATAGAGAAGGAAGAGCACCGGGAGCGTGATGAGGATGATCCAGCCGATGGACATCGGCTTGACCCACAGCACGCCGCACGCGGCCGCGCCCGAGAAGGTGATCACGTATTGAAGGCTACCTTGGTCCTGGCCCTGGACGGTGGGATTGCCCGGGGCGCACGTGTAGATGATGTCGACTCTGCGCTCGAGGGACTTATCTGCGTCGCCGTGCACGAAACCGCACAAGAGCCCAAACTTGCCCGCTGTCTCCGTGAGCGTGCAATTGTCCCAATTGAATTCGCCGAGCGACGCGCAGTCATCCGAGAAATGGCCGGGCGGCTCGGGCGGGCCAAAGTACTGTACCGCGGCGGAGGTCGATTTCTGTCTACATGTGACCGCAGTCAACGCCATGCATGGCATCGTGTAGAAGCTATCTCCCGCGGGTACGTACGGGCCGTTACCGTTTTCCTGCTGCAGCTTGGTCTGGAACGGAGTTAGGTCGAACTGGTAGATGGGCAGGTCGCCGCCAGGCGGTCCGTCGCACTCGACGTTGCATGGCTTGCTCAGGTCGAGCGGCTTGCAGTAGCGCGGGGTTCCAGCGGGTGGCACGGGGGGCTCGCTGGCGCCCACGGACGCGGCCGAGCATAGCAGGAGCAGGTACTGAAGCGGCGCGGGCGCACGCGCGAGCGAGCTCGGCGGCGCGCGCATCCTCGGTAGTCCCGATGGCGTCCCTTTCATCGCATGCGCCCGTCTCAGCGGACGAATTATCGTGCCATTACAGAGCCTTTACTGCCTACTTCGGAAGATCCTGAGTCACGTTACATGTATCCAACGTCCCTCGTAGAGAGGCAGGAGCCAAAGTACAAACGGCGCCGTTCGGGGCGCTTGACGTTTGTTTTACTCATGGCGAGTCACTCCGCAGTCCTGCTTCCCTCGCCTCCGCAACACCGGACCAGCGCACGCTCACGCCTTGGTGCCGCTGCTCGCCGCTCACAGGCGGACGGGGACGACTTCGAGAGCCTCGGGTTCGACGACGCTGCCTTCGCGGCACTCGAGACTGACTTTGAGAACGTGAGGCCGCCACCAGCCGCACCTGGCGCACTGGCCTGGGCATCAGCAGACGCCCAAGTTCGCACTGAGCCGCCGCCTCTGCTACGTTCGTGTTGCAGGTTCTTCAAGAGCTCGGCGCCGACTCGCAGCTCGAGCGCTTCCGCCTCGAGTACGAGACGCTGTACCGTGCGCTCAAGAAGTCGCACGAATCGGAGAAGCGTCTGGTGAAAAAGTGCCGCGAGCTGGTGACGGACATCACGGGCACAAAGAACAAGACGGAGAATGCCGTCAAGCTCTCGGCCGAGGATCAGACCATGATCGCGCAGCTGCGTACCGACATCGTGCGCACGTCGACCGCGGTTGAGACGTCGCTCCTCAAAGAGAAGGACACGAAGGAGGAGCTCGAGCAGCTCAGGATCGAGATCGAGGAGCTGCGGCAGGAGGTCAAGGCGGGCGCGGGCTCATCGGTCGCGCAAGAGAACCGGCTGCGCGACCTGATCACCACAAAGGATGAGACGGCGCGCGAGGCCGCCGCGGCGGCCCACCACGTCACGCAGCTGCGCGCAGAGATCATGGACCTGACCGAGCGGCTCAAATTAGTCGATGCGGAGAAGTTGAAGTCGGACGGCGAGGTGGCCGAGCTGAAGCGCGAGATCGATGAGAAGCGCGCCGCCACTGACAAGGAGCGGCGGCGCAAGGAGGCGGCCGAGGCGAAGCTCAAGGAGCTCAAGGCGGTCCTCGAGCAGAGGGCCGCCGAGCTGAGGCAGAAGCAGGAGTTGGTGGTCAAGGGGGCCAGCTACGAGGGCAAGCTGGAGACGGAGCTGCGCGAGCAGAAGCAGACGACCGACCGCGCGCTCAAGGAGATGGATGCGTACGTGGGCAAGGTGGCCAAGCTCAGCGACGAGCTCAAGGAGCAGGTGACGCGCAACGCGAGCGTCGCGAGTGAGTGCCGGGTCAAAGTTGCGGACATTGCGAGCAAGAATGAGGAGAACGCGGCGCTGCAGGTGGAGACGAAGCGGATCTGCGACCTGAAGGACAAGCTGCAGAAGCGCATCGACCAGCTAGAGGCTCAGACGGCCGAGACGAATGCGTCGCTGCACAAGCTCACGCAGGAGATTGCGATGATGGACGTGGAGATCACAAAGGAGAAGCGCGAGCGCGAGACGGAGCGCAAGCAGACGGACGACCTGTCGCGCGAGCGCGAGATCTTGAACAAGAACCTCGTCAAGGCCCAGGTTGGAACTACCCTCCAGGTCGATCTCATCCGGACGCAGGAGAACACGAAGGCCAATCTCGAGGTCGAGATCGCGGGCTACCGCACCACGGCGGGCGATCTCGGTCGCCAGATCAAGAAGCTCACGGCCGAGAAGGACAAGTACAGCGCGGAGGCGCAGGACGCGGCCGACCGCTACGCGCAGGCACTCGACGCAGTCAAGGAGCGCGAGATCAACGTGCTACAGCTGCAGAAGAAGATCGCCGAGGGTGAGGCGAAGCTCAAGCAGCAGCAGAACCTCTACGAGGCCGTGCGCTCGGATCGGAACCTGTACGCGAAGAACTTGATTGAGTCGCAGGACGAGATCGCCGAGATGAAGCGCAAGTTCAAGGTGATGACGCGCCAGATCGAGCAGCTCAAGGATGAGATCCAGACCAAAGATACGTCGCTTGTGCGCGAGCACTTCGAGAAGATGAAGGTGGTGCAGGACCGCGAGTCTCTGCGCGAGCTACTCAACAACACGCTCAAGAAGGAAGAGGACATGGCACGCGAGGAGAAGCTGTTCAAGGCTGAGGTGGCCAAGCTCAACCAGATCATCAACGAGGCCGAGGCGGAGCGCTCCAAGCAGCAAAAGGAGTTTGAGGTCGTCGTCAACGAGCGCGACATTCTCGGCACGCAGCTCATCCGACGTAACGACGAGCTCTCGGCACTGTACGAGAAGATCAAGCTGCAGCAGTGCACACTCGCTCAGGGCGAGCGCGCGTACGAGGAGCGGCTGGGCGATCAGCAGGCATTGCTCAAGGACGTTCAGCTGCTCCGCTCAGAGCTCTTTGCGCTCAAGTCATCCATTTTAAACCTGGAGGCTCTGCGGAATGAGACCTTCGCGCTCAACCGCGAGCTGCTGCACGAGCGCACCAAGGTGCGTGCGCTCTCGGAGGAGCTCGAGAACCAGATGAACGTGCACCGCTGGCGCAAGCTCGAGGGCTCCGACCCGGCCACGTACGCGATGATCCAGCGCGCGCACAAGCTGCAGAAGACGTTGATCAAGAAGACGGAGGAGGTGGCGGTCAAGGACGCGCTGATCCAGCAGAAGGAGAAATTGTACGTGGAGCTGCGCGCGATCCTGGCGCGCCAGCCGGGGCCCGAGGTGGCTGAGCAGCTCAACTTGTACCAGGCCAACCTCGCCGAAAAGACGAAGCAGCTGAAGAGCATGTCCTCGGAGCTCATCTTGCACAGGCAGCAGTGCAATGACCTCAAGATCGATCAGGAGGCGTTGGCGGGTAAGATCGCACAGCTCAAGAAGCGCTTCTTCGCGCAGCGGCTCAAGATGCGCACGCAGGCGCAGGGCGGAGGCGGCTATGGCGGCATGCCCAGCGGCATGCCCAGCGGCGGCGGCGGCGGCGGCGGCGGCGGCATTGCAGGCGGCATTGCAGGCGGCATTGCAGGCGGGGTGCCTGGCTACGAGGGGGCAGGCTCGTACGACCTGTCCGACTTCACGGCCGCGCCGGGCACCGCCGACTTTGGTGACTTCCTGCCGCACGCGCCGGATGGACCGGGCGGACCCGACGACGGGCCGGACGGAGCCTCATGAAATGAAGCCCTCGCACATTGAGATTGAGTTCTCCCTTCTCGCCTCTGTCAACACTGAGCTGTAGTACCGTCAGGCTGTAGTAATTGTGTCATGCATGTATGCCATGGGGTAGCGCACCAGCACGGCGATCGCCACTGTTGGTCGTGGGGGAGAAACGTGGACAACGGTGTGTTGTTTGCGGTGTACCTTACGCGCGGCGCTTGTTCCGTTGGGCGCTTAACCATTGCGCTTAACGCGCCTCGTAACGCTCGACGTAACGCGATATCGATAATGCGATGTTTTCCGGTCCGGAAACGAACGCGGCCCATGGGCCATGCCGTGTTAATTCTTAATATGGCTTATGCCGGTGATGTGCGGGCTGACGCGGACGTGCGGTCGGATAGTCGTGACTCACTGACCCGACCCGCGCGGGTCGCCCCGGGTACCTCGCCCCGCCCGGATGCGGATCGGATGAGCGATCACAATTCACCGTGAGAGATCATGACCGCGGAAAGTCATCGGCTAACGAGGCCACAAGAGCCAAGGACACACGTGCGTCGTGGCGGACTGAATGTTCTCTCCGCCCCTTCTTGCCGTTGCCGTACCGTATTTGCGCCTTTGCGCCGCCCCGGCCCACTGCACACCCATCGCACGTGAAGCGTGATTCACAGCTCCGGTTGTCCACCTTATCCAGACCATGCTGTGTTGGCTACGACCTTGACTCGCTCCGTTGGCGTCGCTCATCTTGGCCTTTTTTCGTGCCTGGGGCCCGCCGAGTTCCGTTCCTGCTCCTAACCCTCCTCATCATCCTCATCTTCGCCCTCCTCGTCCTCGTCCTCGCCCTCGTCCTCCTCCTCGCCCTCCTCCTCGCCCTCCTCCTCACCCTCCTCCCGAAGATTGCCATCTTCTCCTTCAAGTTCGTTGCGCACGGCGTCCATGGCGGCCATCAGCACGAGCAGATGGCTGCTGATGCACGCGAGCTGACAGCCCCGCGCCGTGGTCGCGTACTCACCATCTCCGAACCGTACGCTGTCGGCCGCCTTGGCAGCCGCGCACGCCTCCTCGAGCCGTTCAGGTGCGTCCTCGCCATCAAGGTTCAGGTCGGGCAACTCCAGCTGCTTGCTCACCGCGTCGAACGCCATCCCAATCCATTTCTCGATGAGCTCGAGGGCAGCAAGGTCCGTCTCGGATAACCTAGGGCGATCGACCTTCGCACCATTTGCGAGCATATCCATCTCTGCAAAGACCTCCCGGACCGCCTGTGCTCGCGCGTGCATCGTCACGTCGACACCGCCTTCGATCTCGACTCCAACCTCGCCTCCACACTCGTAGACCGTACTCCACTTTCGGACAAACTCCTCCTCAGTCATGCATGCGGCGCGAGCTAGGGCAAGTAGGTATGAGGGTAATGGGTCCGAGTGGCTCAGGCGGCCGCACTCGTTGAGCGCATCTGGCGCTTCGAAGGCTGCTCGAAATGCATGCAGCTCACCCTCGAACCCTTGACGATGCACCTCACGTTGCACCTGGCCCTCCACGTCACCCTGCCGTGTGATGGCAGCGACGGCCTCCAGCAGCGCACTTGGCACGAGCGTGGCGAGGTTGACGACCTCGTAGGGATTATCCCACATCGCAAAGCCGTAGTGGACGAGCGACAGGTTCGGCTTCGTGCCGTAGCTGAACAGCACGTCCGCCCCCCGCTTGATCGGCACCTGCACGAGCATCCGTCCAGTTGCTCTATATGGCTCCGCCTCGAGGCCGCTGCCGCCAGTGCTTGTGCCGCCATTGCTTGTGCGTGGGCCGTCGCTGGATGGGTCGCGCAATTGGTCGTGCGATGGAGCAGGGCGGCTTTGGTTTGGCCAGCCTGTATTGCATTGCCCGTGATCGTGGTTGAGCATGTCGAGCAGAGGGATCATGACCCCATCCTCGAGATCGTCGCTCGCCTGATGAGGGAGGCAATCAGAGGCAATCAGCAGCCATCAGCGGGAACATCACCCCGTCATCGAGATTGCTTCTCGCCTGCTCTCCGAAGACGCCTGCGGGGAAGCTGCGTGTAGAGTATGACGAGTGCGACCAGAGCCAGGCGGCGCGCGTGAAGATATGAGCTGGGAACAACGTCGGGTGGGCGTCAGACAGGGTGGGGAAGAGACTGTCGTATTGTCCGTTCAAATGCAGCTCGAGCGCCTCGACCTCTGTGCGTATCGCCATGTGCCCGATCTGGTTGGGAGACGAGTACCATGTGAAGGGTGTGGTGTAATCGGTCGGGAGCGAAGCTGCATACGGCTCCCATGCAGCCCCCTTTGCTTCGACGAACCGCTGATGAATCAGGTAGGCGTATAAGACTGATCGGCGTGAGATTATCCGCACGCTCACATCGTCATCATCGTTGTCGCGGTCGCCCCGTCGACGCTCCGCCCATGCCCGTCGCTCCGCCTCGAGATTGGAAGCGACACGCAACGTTGGGCATGCAATGATCGATTCGCCCACCGTCGACTTCATGGCCACCTCGGTCGTCACGAAGAGAGCGTGAGGAATTGATATGGCGCAGTGGCCAGGCAGGAGGTTTTTGGTCGCAATGAAGCCGCGCATGCTAGGACCTTGAACGAGCTCGCATCCGTCAAGGGCGGCACCGTTACGGATGCACCACTCGAGCAACTCAGCGTCACTATTCTTCGCGGCGTTAGCCTTGCGCGCGCGCTTGCGCGAGGAAGTCTTCATGAGACTTAGCCGCCCCTCTTGCGTCTCTTCTTGCTTCTTGGGCGCTGTGGTCCGCGTGTGCGCGAATTGGTTGCCTCATTTAGAAATCGACCGTGAATGCGTTCAAGAGAATGGAACTCAGTCTTTCAGACAGTAGCCCCGGTCACAACTCGAGCAAGCGTGTTCACACCGGGGAAGCGAATTTGGTCGGAATCTGTCGGAATTCTTGTCGGAATAGTCAAGTCAAGACTTGACTTGACTTGACTTGACTTGTCGGAATATCGAAGTGCTCGGAAGGTCGCGAGAAACCGAGGCTTGCTTACCGAGGTGGGCGGTCCCCGCACCCGCTTACAAAGCGCGCGATCGCGATGGACGACACGTACTACGAAGAGCTCGGCGTATCGCGCGGCGCCTCGGAGGCTGAGATCAAGAAGGCGTACCGCAAGCTGGCCATCAAGTGGCACCCGGACAAGAACCCAGAGGCGCGCGACGAGGCTGAAGCCAAATTCAAATCGATTGCTGAGGCCTACGATGTGCTATCCAACCCAGAAAAGCGGGCCGCCTACGACCGGTACGGCAAGGACGGTGCCGCCAGCCGCGGCCGTGCTTCCGCTGGTGGGTTCCGTGGTGGCGGTGTGAACAGCTTTGCCGACGCCGACGAGATCTTTCAGCGATTCTTTGGCGGCCGCGATCCTTTTGCAGACTTCTTCGGCGACGAGGCCGACAGCCCGTTTGGAAGCGTCTTGGGCGGGCGCGGTGTCGGTGGCTTTAGCGCTGGCTTTGGCGGGCGCAGCAGCCTTCACAACGATTTCTTCGGCGGCGGCTTTGGCAGCGGCTTTGGCGGCGGCTTTGGCGGCGGCTTTGGCGGCGGCTTTGGCGGCGCTGGCTTCTCGTCCTTCAGCTCGAGCAGTTTTGGCGGCATGGGCGGTGGCTGCTTCTCGTCCTCGCAGAGCATCTCGACGAGCGTCGAGAATGGCGTGCGAGTCACGCGCAAGACGACGACCAAGACGACTGCCGACGGACAGACGACCACCACCGTCGAGGAAAGCCGCACGACCCCTGACGGCCGCACTGAGACGCGCACACTCCAGGGCGGCGAGGCGGGTGCCAGGCTTCGCTGATGAGAGACGGCGGAGTTGCAGCGGTGTCTTTGGCACTGTAAGTAGTCGCGCTCTCGATGGGAACGTCGACGAGCTTGAGCTAGCATGTCGTGTGTGGCAGCTGGCACAGGGCCTCACACCTCACACGCGGGGCGAGAGCGCGCGCAGCGCACGATGTTGCCTTGGCTTAGCTTGGCTTGGCTTGGCTTGTTGCGCCTCGAGTGCGACGCCGCGCGAAACCGGAAACGTAGGGTGTTAGACCAGTAGTATCCCGCGCGTTTTGTAGATTGTCGACGTCCTGCGAGTAGTCGTGTGTGTGGGTATGTGTGTGTGAAGTTACCAAACCGGGTCGCATGCCGCGGTCGACATTTTTTGCATTTTGGCATGATCATGTTTGGCATACAGGCATACAGCGTGGGTCCGTCCACGCGCGCAGGCCGCAGCCTTTGTGGTCGTTGTGCTTCGTGACCGATTGCACCCAAAGTTAAACCCAAAGGCGAAAGGACGTACGGTAACTGGGGAGGTGTTCCCGGCTGTCCTGTGCGCTGTGGCTGGATGACTGGATCTCGCTGGACGATCTTCACACAATCAATCCCCACCACCAGATTTGAACTGAGTAGTATTGACCCAAAGGGAGATGGGGAGGTCTTGATTCCCACACTATCGCCCCACCACCTGACAAAATTTTGAACTGAGCGGACGGCGGCGCGCTCATGCGACAGCGAGCGGGAGCCCGGCCGCCCCGGGGGCCGCGGTTGGGCGGGGCGCGCTAAGCTCCAAGGCGCTTACATGTGACTACTGGCAGGTGGAGGTGCAGCAAGCGGGGCGCCGATAAGGCACAAGCGAAAGTCCACAAGGTGGTCGGGTGAAATTTCTTGGAGCGCGGGGAGGGACCGCTAATAACTGACTGACTGACTGACGTGACTCGACTGGCTTAGTGGCTTTCCCCAGTGCCATGGCCACGACGTTTCGTTTGCTTGGTTTGCACGACGTCGAATCCTCGCCTCGGGCTCGCACACCCGGACACGCAGATGGAGATGCCGGATGGCGAGGCGACAGGCGTGGAGCGCCGCGCCGACCACTGTGAGTGTGGAGAGAGAGAGAGAGAGAGAGAGAGAGAGAGAGAGAGAGAGATGACAGTATCTTACAGTCACAAGCTCGCCCGCTGCCGCTTGTCACTCGAGTAACTCAGAGAACTCCTGTAAACGAACCAAACATGAACATGACACACCTGGAGCGCGACTCACCTGTCCTCCTCGAGGCCCGTCTCCAACTCGAGGAAGGGGTCGTCATCCCAGAACAACCCCGGTGGGATAGTCGGCCATCGCCCTGACGCGAGCACTCGCGACTGCTGGAGAGGGTCCAGAGCTTGAGGCTGCGATACACAGATTGGAATCGAGCACGGTATACTTCCGGTGGCAAGCACCTTGACAGCTGCTGGTTTCGGCAACGCTGGGTGGAACTCGAGCGCGTCTCCTTCGCTCGGTGTCCAGGTTGCGGGTGGCTCTGGCACCCTGCCGTTCGAGAGCACCTTGGGCATGCAACACGCGCGTCCGTGCGTCGTGTTGAGGCGTTCGCAACACGAAAGTCTGCACGACCTTTTCTGCTGTGACCCGAGCTGTGAATGGCGCCCTGTCGGGCTCCCCTCTATCCGCGTTTTATTAACGACCGTCCCCGTCCCCCCCCCAGGCCCACGCCCATTCGCGCATCGATACGCGTTGCCAAGTTTTGAGTTGCTTTTGTCCAAAGTCGAGCGTGCTGCACAGTCGCGCTCGGAAAGCACACTGGCTCGTAAAAGCTCTCGAGGTGCGCCCCTCAATGACGGCGAACTCGAAGTCGGGGACGGCGGCCGTGTCGCGTGTGTCGGGGCGAATGAGCGTCCTTTGGGAGCCCGTCGACTGATGCCCCGCGAGCTCGCGACCGTGTGCGCCTGTTGGCGAGCGGCGCGCGGCCTTGATCACCACCTCTAAAGAATCATCCTGCCCGCATCACCCTCCGCTGCAGCTTGGTCGAGCCGGCAACAACGGGAGTGATACCCGCAGCTTTTGCAACACGCTGGTGAGCTGTGCCAGTTGCCATCGGTTTGAAGTCTCCGACGACACATGTTTCGGTGTTGCATACCACTGTCTTGCCCTTGTCCGGCGAAGGAAGGAGCGCCATTGACCGACGAAGGAAGGAGGGACATTCGAATGGTTTGGACGTGCCCCACCTGTACGCTCGAGAACAGCGACGGCGCGCGCGTGTGCGACGCGTGCGGCAAAACACGGCCCAGCGCGGTTGAGCAACCTGCTGTCACGCTGCTGCCGCCGCCGCCGCCTCAACAGGACGTGCTGCACCACCTGCGTTCCGCCATCGCCAGCGCTGATGTGGACAAGGCACGCCGTATCCTCGCTCGGCTGGGAATCATGCTGCCCGAGTACACCGAGGATGATCCACCGACACCGCCACACCGACACCGCCACACCGACACCGTCCCGGAAGGCCTGCCTGTTACACCGCCTGTTACACAGCCTGTTACACCGAAGAGGGTGATCCACCGACACCGCCGCCTCCTGTCCCGATTGGCCTGCCTGTGAGTCCAAGATGATTCTATTGAAATCCGCTCAGAGAGCGTCAACAGAACCAATTTCAACATGTGCGACATGAAAGGCACGGCGCAAGGCGATTTCTCGAAGAACAGATTAGAAAGTCTGTGAGGGAGTTCAAAGCATCGAAGAAGTAGCTGGAATGATGACCAAGCCATCATCAAGAAGAGGTGCTTTCAAGGTGCGCGCGCGGATCTTTGCGCCATATTATTGTCGGATCTTTCGCTTTCGACCCATCCGAAAAAGATATTGGGCGACAAAACCCCAACATAAAGATGACATGGTCCACCAGTGTCACGGGGCATGATGTTTTGTCTTTTTCCTACTGCCACACCGATTTACACATACTTGGTGCATTTTAGAAAGTTTTTTGGAGATCGTTATAGGATACTGTGTGCTGGTAAGCTATGCCGCAGTGCGCGCAATTGGTGCGCGGGATTGAAAAATGCTCTCTTTTTTCGCATTTCGGGTATCTAAGCTTTCACGTTTCAGAACGAGTCACCGGGCCGCTGCGGCTAGCCCAAATCCGATCGTAGGGAAATGATTACGAAATGGGAATCGAAGACAGGACATGTACCCCGCCAAGCCGCCAAGGAGCCGCCATGGCACCCAGCACACAAGACCTATGAAGTATGATGTGTATCATTAAGTAGCTCGACACGGCGCCTTTTTACGCGCCGAAAACGATGACGGAACTAAACGAATTCAGTCGAGTAGTATCCGATCCGAGTTGTGCGCAGGTCTGATGTCTCTGTCTCAGATCCATCGGGAGTCACACCTTGTTCACCGCGCCGCACACAGCTGTATGAGTACGGCTATGTATCCAAGGTCCAAAGCTGTGCGTCACCCCTTCGTCACAACGGCTCGCCCCACGGAAGGCGCCGGCCGAGCAGATCGAACAGCTTCTGGTTGAACGGCAGAAAGTAACGGTGGAGCAGCGCCGCGGTCTCGTCTGTCATCTTGTAACGGCTCACGCCATCCTTGCCTTTGATCACCTCGCCTTCCCTTCGCGCCGCGCACGGGCCAAGAATGTCGTCACCATCGTCGCCGTCGTCGCCGCCCTCGTCGCTCGAGCCGTCCAGTCGACCTGCTCGCCATTCTCGAACGGGCGACGCCACGTCGTGTGGGTTAGTCGCGCTCGAGGCCGCCTTACCCACCACACACAGCCTGTGGCCCGAAGGAGGGAGGGGGCGCAACGGTGAGAAAGGCACGTGAGAAAGGCACGTGAGAAAGGCACGTGAGAAAGGCACGTGAGAAAGGCATTCCCACAGGGGCCTAGGCGTGCAGGCGGCGAGCGGCCACGTCACCGGTCGTGCTTGGGCTTTGGCAGCTCCATCTCTCGTAGGCCCAGGAAGCTGATGACGTCCTTCATCACTGCGGTCGCGTCGCGCTCGAGCTCCTCGGTCGCAAGCACCTTGATCTGTGAGCGCGGGAAGGCAGCGTACCACGCCGCCAAATTGGATGCATAGCGCGACGAGCGCCACACACCTGATGAGGGATGCAATCAGCATGCAATCAGCATGCAATCAGCATGCAATCAGCATGAAATCAGCCCGCCACACACCAGCCCCAGGTACGAGCATGTACTGCTGATGAGGGATGCTATCAGCATGCAATCAGCATGCAATCAGCATGCAATCAGCATGCAATCAGCATGCAATCAGCATGCAATCAGCATGCAATCAGCATGCAATCAGCCCGCCACACACCCGCCCCAGGTACGAGCATGTACTGCGAGCATGCGCTGACTCGACGCATGCCCTCGGCGTAGGCGTCGCGCTCGGCGTCGGTGCGCCGGCCCGCCAGCGCCTGGCGCGTGCGGAAGAGCGCCGCGACGTCCTCGCCTAGCGACGTGGAGAGGATGCATGCCTTGGTCTCGTTGGAGAGGGTCACCTCATCGCCGCCGTATTGGCCCCATCCCAAGGACGCACCGCACTCGCGTAATGCGACCTCGACGAGACCGAGGCGCGCCTGCGCGTCGAAGGAGAAGACCTCGCGCATCATGCGGATCTCGGGCAACGGCTGGGGCTTGAAGAAGCCTGTGGCGCGCGCCAGCGACGCGTTCGCGGGCATGGCCGGTGCGACGAAACATGACGAATCCTTGAGCCAATCGACCCCGGCGCGCCAGTGGGAGTACGTGCGTTGGATGGGATCGCGGAGCAGGACGAGATGCTTCGCCTCGGGTACCCATTTCTTCACCCAGAGCGGCGCGAGCAGCGGCGCGTTGAAGACCGTCGGTGAGGCGTCGAGGGTGATCGCGCGCGCGTCTTGGCGGGCGACCGGCGCAAAGTTGGCCGCGTAGCTCGAGCCCGTGTGGTACCTGTAGTTGGGCAACGTGAGGTAGCGAGGCTCCTTGTTGAGGGGAGCCTCGACGTCCGGGTGGCTCAGCAGCCGCGCGTACAGGCTCGTCGTGCCGCAGCGCATCTCGCCAAGCAGGTATACGGCCGGCAGGCATGAGACGTTGCCGCTCTCCTCAACCCAGCACGGGTTGGCGCGCGGGAGACGCTGGCCGCAGACGGTCGTCGCGCGCATTGCGTCGAGGTGATCAGCGGCCGGGTGCACGCATGATGAGTTGGCTGAGGCCGCCTGTGACCCGGGCTCGCACGACTCCTTTTGCAGCGAGTAGCATCCACCACTTCCCGCGGCCGCAGCCCGCTTGCGTGAGCGCCTGCGGTTGCGAGCACGGCGCGCCCTTAGCCGAGCGTGATCGAGCTTGTTGGCCATGACCGGATCGAAGCGCGAGGCGCCGCGGCCGGCCAGATCGACCACGCGGCGGTAGGAGACACGGCTAGCCTGCTCGCGCTGCATAACACCGGTCGGAGAGGGCCCTCGCCGACGCGTGATCAGGTGCATGCAGGCGGCAGCGGTTGCCGCAACGAAGAGCACGGCTAAAAAGGCCTGCGCAGTGCTCAGGCCTTGACGCTGAGGAGGGTCGTCCTCGTCTTCCGATCGCGCAGGCCGAGGCCGAGGCGCGTCCATTTGCAGTTTGACACGTGGCAGCGAACACCCAGACTTTCAATGTCCCCAGCTCGCAGCTAAACGCAAGTTGTCTCGTGCTCTCTTTTTTCTTCACGCTTTCGCATGATTTTGAGAACACAAGTGTGGTGCCCCCAGCATGCCCCCAGGCTGGTGGAGCCTTTTTCTCGAGAAATGGAGAGTGATCTGCGAGATGCCCCTTGGTAGCTGGGCTGTTTACTTTTTCTTGCTCGTTGGTCTGCGGCCAGCGCCTCGCTTCTCGCTCGCGGCAGCCTCCTCTGCGAGCAGCGCGGCGGCAGCAGCCTCAGCTCGAGCCTCCGCGGCCATGCGCTCCTCAGCCTCGACCTCAGCGGCCCGCTCAGCCGCGGTGTCAATGCGCCCCCGCACTGTACTGATCTCGGTCCCATCAGGCAAACGCACGGAATAGTAGGGCGGCGGGTTGTCATAATATACGTGAGTGACGTGCACGAACTCCTTGCGCGTGCGGTGCCAGCAACGCTCACCGACAGCGATGGGTGGCCGAAAATTGCGAGCAGCCTCGTTTGCGTCCTCTATGGGCGCTTCTGCTCCTTTCTTTGATGGCTTGTGGCGACGCTTCTTTGACGAAGGCGACGGCTGGCTTCCGCTGTCAGCGGCGCCTTCGGCGAAATCTTCAGCGGCACCTTCGGTGGCAGTGCCATGAGCCATCTTGCTGGACCGGCGCACGTAGAGGGTCGCCGCTGCTATCGCCACGGATGTCGCCACTCCGATAAGCCACCACGGGGATTCCATGGATGCCTGTACTTTTTTTCGGGCTCCAGAGCGTCTAAGCGGCGATGCCGCGGCAGCCGTGTGGCACGTGAATCGATAACTTTTCAGTCAGTGAGAACGTGAAACTTGTGAAGACACAGTGTGAAGACACAGACCGAGTCCAGAAGAACCCGTCTCTCAGCAGATGCAGCTAAACCGCTTGCAGAACTCGCACTTCTTCTTCTCTGCTTTGCGCTCTGCCACTTCCTGCGCCGCCTCGTGCGCCCGCCGCTTGCGCCGCGCCTCCTCCTCGTCGTCAAACTCGCGGAAGCCGCCGGCCTCACCCGTGCGCTTCATGTCGCGCCCGGCCGTCGAATAGGACTTGGTGTCGAGCCCTACAGAGTGGTTGAGTTTCTGATCGACCTTGCCTGTCGCCGCGTCGCGGGGGTAGGCATTTGACCGGTCAGGCGACCTGGAGTGGGAGAGGGAGCGCTGGGGCCGCGCGTACTTGGTGGCAGCGGTGCGCGCGTCGGGTGCTTCGCGCCGCATTTGTTGCACTCGTTCCGCCGTGCCCAATTCCAATTCTGGCAGCCGGTGCACTGTGAGTCCACAGCGGTTCCACAGGGTGGGGACCCGCGTCACATACGAACCGAGAGAGGTAACGCGGCGCAAGGATTGTGGGCAGAGAGTGGGCGTGTGGCCATGCACCTGCCAGTCGCCCGCGCTCGGATCCACGTTCGGAGGCGGTGGCCTGCCTACTATGGGGAGGCCGCTGTGGGATGATGGTTCCGATGAGGATGAGCGGCCGCCGGAGCGGCCGCCAAATTGCGACGGGAAGACGTCGCCAGATCGTGAACTTTCGGATGGCCCACGTTCAAACTGGCGGCGCTCATCTGGCGGCCGAGGGCGCGGCCCGTCATCATCCAGTCCATGCGGCTTCTTTGTTGGGCACCTGTTACACTGAAATCGTTTCGCCCTGCGTGGGACCAGCAATCCGACCGTTCAGAGGCAGTTCAGGGCGGGCGGTGGTGGTCGTGAAGTGAACACGCGCCAGTTGAGGTTGCCACAGCCGGGGCAGTGCCAGTCGCCCGGGTCGAGACTCATCGCGATGATGACGTGCGCGCAGCAGCAGGTCGAGCAGATCGTGCAAAATCTCTCCCAGGAGTTCCAGGGCGAGCTCAGAACGACGCGTAAGGAAGTTCAAGTTCAAGTTCAGGATCCAGTTCAAGTTCAAAAGAACCGGAAACGGCGACGCGGCCACTACCACACAGCACGCAAACCACTTTCCATGAAAAGGTCAGCTCAGTAAGAGCGTTGCCTCTTGGGGAGGCGAGCGCGGGAGGCCTGCGTGCCCTCGAGCCTCGTCGCTGTCGTCGCCCATGTGGTCGCGCCTCGACCGCTCGAAGATGAGGTTCATCCAATGCGAGAGAGATGCGCTTAGCCCCGCGCGGGCGGCTAGTTTTATATTGATACATGTACACGACAACCGCACGCTCGGGGCCCCCGGGTGGTCGAAGCCTAGGCTCGCACCTCGCAGTGCCCCTGCACTGTGGCTAACTTGGAGGTCTTGTACCCCTCGCCCGTCCCGTCGAGTTTCCAGGCGTCAAGGGCTGCCGTCCGCTCAAGCTAGCAGCCGTGCGCGCGGTGGTGCCCCCGGCCGTGCGCGCGGTGGCGCCCTTCGTGAACGAGTCACCTGCGTCCGAAAACGAGTCCTCAAGCGAGTCGGCCTCGCCCGTCATCAATTGATGGCTCAGCCGCACGAGCGCCGCCGTGTGGGAGCCGCCGCATGCAACCCACGCGACGCGCGCGCCGAGAGCCGCCACCTTCCGGGGCTCGAGCTCCGTCTGGACGCCGCCGTGCCCGAGCTGCCCATTCTGGTTCTTACCCCAGGTATACAAGCTGCCGTCGTCGCACACGGCCGCGCTGTGGGCGCCGCCGCACGCGACCAACACGGCTGTCTCGTCGGAGAGGGCGTCGACCTCGATGAACCGCTTGAGAGGTTCGTTGCCAAAGCGGGCTCCGTGACCGAGCTGGCCGTGCAGGTTGCACCCGCAAGACCACACTTCACTCCGCTCGCCGAGGACGAGGGTGTGTCGCCCGCCGCAGGCCACCTGCAGCGGCCCCGATGTAAACGTCCAAGGGACCTTGTGAGGGAACGCGCGGTCGTCGAAATCGCCCATCCCGAGCTGCCCGTCGGCGTTGGCGCCCCAGGCGAACAGCTGCCCGTCCGCCGTGCTCGCGACTGTGTGGTAGTTGCCACAGCTGATCGAAGCCACCCGCAGCGGAGTATGCCTACGCCCACGTACCATGAAGCTGCGCCCCCCCACGTCCGCGGCCGAGATGAGCATCTGTACTTTAGCCTCCAGCTCAGCACGCCCTTCGAAGGCGCTCGAGGCGAGCAGGTGTGGCACGGACACGGCAGGCGGCGGCGGCGGCGTGTCGGCCGCTCCCTGAAGACGACCGGCCTTGCCGCCGCCGAAGCCGCGCACGCCGCCGCCGAAGCCGAAGCCGCCTACGCCGACGCCGCCGCCTACGCCTCCGCCGCCGACGCCGCCGACGCCGGCGCCGGCGCCCAAGCCCAAGCCGAAGCCCAAGCCGCCAGCACCAGCGCCTGCTAGCTCGTTGGGCTCGGGCGGTGCAGCGAGGAATGCCGGCAGGCCGAGCTGGCCACGCCCGTTGTCGCCCCAGACGAACACGTGTCCATGGGACGAGAGCGCAGCCGAATGCAGCCCGCCTGCGCTCACCGTCACCGGCGGTAGCTCCCCCGGCAAGTAGAGTGCATGGCCGCAGATGGGCGAGGCATCGCACAGAGCGCCAGGGCCGAGGCCGAGCTGGCCTTCGCGCCCGCGTCCGACGGCGAAGAGCGCCGGCTCGTCCCGGGACGTACGCGGCATCGTCATGAGCACCGTGTGCATGCCACCACACGAGACGGCCTGGATGGCCACCGCGCCCTCGCCCTCGCACAGGCCGGCCACCACCGGAGTGAGCACGCAGCCACCGCCACGCGGCGAAGCCTCTATGTGGGCCGCGGCGCTCGGATGGAGGCCGAGCTGGCCCTCATGGGCGCGGCCCCACCCACGTGCCCGCAGGTCGCCCGTCACGGCAACAGTGTGGTCGAAACCGCAGCTGATGAGCAGCGTGCCGCCGTGCTTGCGCAGCGCGCTCACGAGGTATGGCGAGAGCTCGTCCCGAAAAGCACCGTTGCCCAGCGCGCCTTGACCGCCGAAGCCCCATGTGTACACGTCGTGGGGCTCACGCGTCGCGGGCGGCTTTGGCAGCTTAGTCTTCTCCGGCTTGGCTCTCACGCTCTTGCTCTCGCCTCCGGAACGGCGCGAATCCGTCGTCTTTTCGGAGCGCCCCGTCGTCTTTTCGGAGCGCCGCGAGTCCGCCACGAGCCGGCTAGAGCTGGTGGACATCCGACGCACGCACGCACGCCTTTCGCGACCTCCACGACCTCCGCCGTGCGAGTCACAGTTTTGGACATGGAAGGCTCCCCACGTTGAACGCAGAGGCCTGTGCCTCGACTTTTTGATCACGCGATTCCCATCTGCCTCTGAAAATAGTGAAATTTGGAGTACTTTTCACACTCTCTTCTCAGCCCCTGTCGCGCCCCGACAAAGGCAATGTCCTCTCTCGCAGCCGCTCGCGCGGACAACTTCTACCACCCGCCGGATTGGGACCCACGCAAGCAGTCGCGCGGCGAGCATGCCGCCGGAGGCGGTGCCAAGCTCTCCAAGGAGGACAAGTGGAAGGCCCACCCACTGCGCGAGCGTGCGAAGCGGCTGGCCACGGAGGGCGTGCTGATCATCCGGTTTGAGATGCCGTTCAACGTACGGTGCAACGGCTGCGGGAACCACATTGGCAAGGGCGTGCGTTATGATGCTGAGAAGCGCAAGATTGGCAAGTACTTTTCTACGAGCATCTACTCCTTCCGGATGCTGTGCCACTGCGAGGACGGCACTTCACGGACGTGCCAGCGGCGCAACCCGCACTGGATCGAGATCCAGACCGACCCGAAGAATGCGGACTACGTCATTACCGAGGGCGCCGCGCGCCTCGCCGAGCCATCGGCAGACGACGCCGAGGCGCTCGGCGTCGAGCGCGCCCTCGACCCCAACGAAGCTTCGAAGCGGAGCGCCAACCCTTTTTACCGGCTGGAAGCGACCGGCGGTGGCGCGGCGGCGCGCAAGCCGTGGCTCGAGCGGCTGCAGGAGCAGCGCGATGACCGTTGGCACGACGACTATGAAACGAATCGCTCGCTCCGCCGCGCTCATCGCTCACAGCGTCAGGAGGCCTTTGTGGAAGCTGCTGTGCATCAGGCCAGGGGAGTACGCGTACCACTGCTCCCTGAGCACCCGGCCGACGTACTCGCCGCGCAACTTGCGCCGCTCCAGGCTGCACGACGAGCCTCCGACGTACGCGCGAGCGAGCGCCTCCATCAGCTCACGAACGGCTCGATCTTCGGAAGCTCTACGAAAGCGAGCGCCGTTGGCGCCGTGCCGAGCAGCACGAGCGCCGTAGCGAGCACATCGGGCGCGGCCGGCGCCTCCGTCGGCGGCGGCCGGGGCGGCCGAGCATCGGCGCAGTGGCACACGCAGGAAGCGCAGCGGCTCCTGCGGCTCCAGCTCCGCCGTGAGCGCGACATGTGCATCACCGTCGTCCCTGCCGTGAGCCGCGTGGCACGCCCACAGATGGCGCCGCCCGTGGCGCTCGTGTGCGTGGCGGCGGCACCCGTGGCGTCGGACGCGACGAAGTCGGTCGCGACGGAGGCGATCGAGACGGAGGCGGTCAAGTCGGAGGCCGACGTGGTGGACGGGTCACCGAGCCTAAGGGCGGCCAGTAGGAAGCGCGAACGAAACACAAACAGTGACGACGGTAGATGCAGGCTCGGAGTCCGATTAGTGGCGTACTCGGACTCCGATGATGAAGCAGAGGGCTGGGATTCGTCGTAACTCTGTGAAGGCTGACCTTTTCGCGTTGAAGGGCCCTAGCCGGCCCTGGTGTGATTGCTTGCGCCGGACGATTTTCACGCCAAAAATGGAGAAGAAGAACGTGGGCGGCATCACGTACATCAAGCAGGTGCCCAACTTCCTGAAGCAAATGATGCAGCTTGACGAGTCCGGGGTGCGCGCGCGCAGTCATCCTTGATCATTCATGCCTCCGCCATGGCTCTCCACCTCCCCCGCTCCTTTCCTCCACGCAATTGCTGCAGATTGATGGGGCCGTGCGCAAGGCGGAGAAGCAGCCAGAGAAGCAGGAGCGAGAGGACACTGAAGACGAGAAGCCTGTGGTCGTGGGCGATGCTGAAGCGCTGCCATCACAGCAACGTGGAAAGGAGATGAAGAGTGGAGGCTCGTTGCGGTTCAAAGGTGATGACGATGCAACCGCATCGTCGAGGTTTCGTGAGTCTGCCCGTGAGCGCGTGCTGCAAGCGGAACGTGAAGCTTTTGCGGTGGCGGACGAATCAGACGCAGCTCAAGCGTCGGGAAAGGTCGTGTTCAATGCTGCAGTGCAAAAGAAGAGAAAGCACGTCGACGGCACCGCGAGCAGCTCCAAGGGCGTGGGTGTGGGCGCCGCGAAGGCTGTCAAGAACACCAAGCTGCTGTCTTTCGACGCGGAGGATTGTACATAGTGAGAGTGTCTTCTTTACATCTTAAATAGCGCGAATAGCAACAGACTAGGTCTAGGAAAAACGCTGCCGCTCAATGACCCGGCAACGGGACTGCGACGCTCGCTCCGGGCGCGCGGGCCTCTTGTGTGGGCACCCCGCTCCGTTCGCGATTCGGTTGTAACACTCGTACAGGTATGATTGCTTGTGATGGCCGTCGTGATTGCTTGTGGCATCTTGCACATCTCGTTAGGGATTGCCAATTATGGCTTCTGATATATGGTCTGCCTCGGCTGCTCCGCGGCGAGAAACGTCGTCGACGATGTCAACTCCGCTGCTCGTGCTCCCAGCCGGTGTGGGGCCCTCGGTCGGGCCCCTCGGCGACACGATGGCGATGGTCTGTGCGTCGCCCCCGCCTGGCCCGTCGTCGTCATTTTCGTGCAACTCCGCATCCACTTCGATGGACGAGTCGAACATCGACGTGCGGTTTTTGCCGCGCTTGCCGCCGCCCTCCGCATTGCTCTCGATTATCTGGTACTTGAACACCCACTTCATCGTGCCGCTCTGCGAATCTATCTGGCGCTCGCCGCAGTTCAGGTTGAGCCAGCCCCATCGCTGGAGCGTATAAATCTGAAGCTCGAGCCGGAGTACCTGGCGCGCGTAGGCGACCCGCCACTCGAGCGTCGCGTTCCGCATCGTATTCGCATACGTTTCGCCCATCATCGCGATCAGGAGATTGAGCAGCAGCACGAGCGCCATGATATAGTACATGATGACGCTAAGGAGGAAGGCGAGGAAGGCCAAATTTTTCCACACGGCCTTGGCCGAGCTGGTGTCGAAGCCGTTCCACGCGGCGATGTCGAGTGCGATACGTTCGCCGATGAGACCGGCCTCGATCAAGCTCCAGAAAGCTGGCCAGAATTTCTCGAAGTTGGGGACGGGGTCCGCCGTCGCTAGCATCGAGTCGCTGAAGTTGGGCGGGTAGCACACGTACATGACTACCCCGTAGTTGAGAATGAAGATGGCGAAGAGCACTAGCCAGTTGCTCACGTCCTTGCCGAGCATCTTGAAGCACACTGTGTACAAAACGCCGAGCCTCTCCAGGGGCGAGAGGAGCGCTTGAAAGAAGGCGCTTGTGTGGAGCAGAAGCCCGATTGCGAGCGGCACGAGCAGGCTCGTGAGCTGCTCCGCGGGCTGGTCGTGCGTGGCCGCGTCCCACCACGGCTCGTTGGGCTCGCGCTTCGAGGCCGCGCGGAAGGAATGGAGCTGAAGCACCACGAGGATGGCGCACAGCCATCCGATTACGCGCATGAGCATCTGGTTCGAGCTGCACCACCGGAGGAGGAGCAGAATATCAGACCAACTCCGCGCGCGGAAGCTCTCGTCAGCTTGCTTAGCCGCGACCCGCTCCGTCAACCACCAACCGACTGCCGAGCGCACGTCCTCTTCGAGCATCGGCACGATGCACGCGAGCGTTGCGTATGGCAGGTAGTGCGCCACCAGCCGGGTACCCACGTCGCCGTCGGCTCCACCTGCGTCATCGTCGTCCGCAAAGTACAGCATCGCTTGCGGATAATTCTTAATTAGCATGGTCGTTGCGCAGAGGCAGAGGAGGTACGCGAGGTCGAGCACGCGCATGATGATGAAGATGGCGCGGCCGTAGCGCTGGAACTTTTGGGTCAAGAGCTTGTGGAAGATGCCGTCGACGAAGCTGTCGAGCAGCATTTCCTGCGTTTCGGGTAGCGCGTCAAGCTTGCCCAGGAGCTCCAGGATGCTCCTGGGCTCACGCCACTGGGTCCCGATGGAATCGATGCCACGCATGTCGATGTACCAGCTCGAGACTGGACCCCACACCCACTCGCAGGTGGACTGCTTGCGCAGGATATACTGCACGATGCGCTTGTCGCCTAGCTTGACACCGAGACCCAGTGGCGTGAGCGCCGCCCACTGATGTCTGTGTCCTTGCTGCGAGAGCGCGAACGGACTCGCGCACACCTTGTCGAACGTGATCGGCAGCCCGGGCAAGTCGATCAGGAAGTTGAACATGCCCGTGAGCGAGTTGGCGACGGCCACGTGCAGGGGTAGGAAGCCGGTGAGCGGGCATGCGTTCTTCGGGTCGTTCAAGTCCACCAGGCCCGCCATCCCCGGCTCACGCTGGCTCGCGAGCAGCAGCGTGGTGAGTGCGCGCTGCAGCGAGAAGGAGACGAAGTACGAAAATGGATTCGACCCATAAAAGTCCATCGGATCGCTCGTAAAGAAGACGCCAGAGGTGACCGCGCGGAACGTCTCGCGCAGCGCCTCCGGGTGCAACTCGCTCATAGCGATCACAATCACCCGGCACAGCTCGTCCTCCCTCTTGTTCACGGCGAGGATGTGCAGCGCGTTCTCGCCCTCAAAGGGTTGGCCAATGTGACGGAGCGGGATGAGCCCCGGGCGCGCTTCGAAGGCCTTGAGCACGAGCTCGAGCGATGCGGGCACGTTCGAGACGAGCAGCCCGTGATGTGGCCGCGCGCCCGCGCCGTCGAGTCTGCGCGCGAAGCAACGCCTATCCGGCATCGAGTCGTCCTCTTCAAGCAGCAGCGCGAGCAGCAGCTTCTCGAGCACGTAGAGCGATGAGACGCTGGGAACGACGGCCTTGTCCTTGCGAAGGTGGTCAAAGTAGACGCGCGGGTAGCGGTACAGGTTGCAGTACCCCGGTTGAAGCGTTGCTGGCTTGCCGTTGATGGGGAAAGGCAGCCTTATGGGCTTGGCCCATGTGACTGAGTGCTGCGCGTCGGTGCGCCCCGATAAGGTGACCTCTACCTCTATCTCGCAAGACAACTGCCCATCCGGTGCGCGGAACGGCACGAGCACCGTGTGTGCCATCCGCCCGTCGCTGAAGAGCACCTCTACCTGTAGCTGCTTTCTGGCCCATAAACCTCGTTTCTGCGGAGACGACGAGCCCTTTCCACGATCACTCCGTCCTAGAGTGGACTTGGAGGGTGACTGCATCGGCGACTGCGACGGCTCATCGCCAGAGGTCGCGGCAGAGGCGACCTCGGCTTTGGAGACCGGCCGGACCTTCGCCAGCCTCATGCAAGAAAAACCTCGTACCGGTAAATTGTACCGAACAGTCGCCGCGATATGTGTTGCCGTTGGCTTGTTGGATCAACATCGATATTTCTAGACCATGAAACCGACGACGGAAAAATGTGTTCGTGGGCCCTCTTATTTTGACTTTTAAAACAATTGTCTGCGACGACTTGCCTCGCGGGTCGCGCAGCCTGCGCCCTCTTGATTCTGAGTAACGGAGCAGTACCGCCAGTAACGGAGCAGTACCGGTAGTGTCCCGGCTCCCCCCGGTGTCTTTTTACCTGGTAGTACCCGTTGTCGCGCGTTTCTGTGTTCAAGTCAAGTCAAGACTACTGCACTGTACACAGAGAAATATAAAGCGTAGCAAAATTTCTAGTTCCCGGTTCACCAGCCCGCACGCCCACAGCGGGCCAGGGTGTGGCCGCTGGGCCAAATTGCGCTGGGCGGAGGGTGCTTGTGTTTCACGAGAACATCGGTGTAGTGCGTCGTGTGTGCGTGCAAAACTTGCCTTGCCCCGTGCCTTGCCTTCAGTCACGCCTGACAAGAACGTGTCTCTTCGGAGTACATGCCTCCGGATAAAAGGTAAACAGGAAGAAAAACGCAAGTTTGGAAGCCCTTGTGACGTAGCCGCGACGACCTTCACTGCCTGCGCTGCCCGGCCGTGCCATGCCCAAAACCGGCAGCAAGAAGTCGAAGAAGAAGCATGCCCAGCAGCCCGCGTCGCAAGCCGACGCCGACGATGAGACGTTCGATGATCACAACGAGTTTGACGACGATGCCGGCCCCGCCTCGCTCACTGCACCCACGGGCTTTGACAACACCGTCGCCTTTCCGGGCGCCGAAGACGACGAGGACGACGACGAGAACGATGGCGCGGACGGCGACGACGGACCGCGCAAGCCCAAGGGCAAGGGCAAGACGGGCGGCTTCCAATCCATGGGGCTCAGCCCGTATATTTACCGGTCGGTGATGCGCAAGGGCTACCGTGTGCCGACGCCCATCCAGCGCAAGGCGATCCCACCGATCCTGGCCGGGCGCGACGTGGTCGCAATGGCGCGCACGGGTTCGGGCAAGACGGCCGCCTTCCTGATCCCGCTCATCGAGAAGCTCGGCGCGCACGCGTCCGTGGTCGGCGTGCGCGGTCTCGTGCTATCGCCCACGCGCGAGCTCGCGATGCAGGTGCGCTGCTTGCCGAGGATTGCCGCTGGTTGCCGCTGATGGCCATGGTTGTCACTGACCATCGCGCTCTTGCTCTCCCATTCACGCTCGCGCGCGTACCGGTACCAGACACATAAGTTCTGTCTCGAGCTCTCACACTTCGTGCAGCCTCCGATGCGCTTCGCTCTGGTGGTGGGCGGAGACGCGATCGAGGAGCAGTTCGAGACGCTCGCGCGCAACCCCGACGTGCTCGTCGGCACTCCTGGCCGTCTGCAGCACGTCCTCGTCGACGCGCAGCTCTCGCTGCAGGTGCCGCTGAGTGCCGCTGAGTGCCGCTGAATGCTGTTGAGTGTTGTTGAGTGCTGCTGATGACCACCGATGGCTCTCGTCGCAGCGTGTGGAGTACGTGGTGTGCGACGAGGCTGATCGTCTCTTCGAGATGGGCTTTGCCGCGCAGCTCGATGCAATCTTGCAATCTGTGCCGCCCACGCGCCAGACGCTGCTCTTCTCGGCTACGATGCCGGCGTTGCTGGCCGACTTCACACGCGCGAACCTGCATGACCCTCAGCTCATCCGCCTCGGTGCGCGCATGGTGGCCTCTGATGCCCTCTGCTGCCCTCTGATGGTCTCTGATGGTTCCTGATGGCCTCTGCTGCCCTCTGATGGTCTCTGCTCGCAGACCTGGACACCAAAGTGTCGGACACCCTCGAAATACACTTTCTGCGCGTGCGGCCACAGGAGAAACTCGGCGCGCTCCTGGTGCTCCTCGGGCAGGTAACCGCGTGATAGCCGCTCATGGCCGCTCGTGGCCGCTTATGGTCTCTGATTGCGATCGGATTGCTCGTGGTCTCTGATTGCGATCGGATTGCTCGTGGTCTCTGATTGCGATCGGATTGCTCATGGTCTCTGATTGCGATCGGATTGCTTGTGGTCTCTGATTGCGATCGGATTGCTCATGGTCTCTGATTGCGATCGGATTGCTCGTGGCAGACCTTGCCGCGCGATCAGCAGACGATCGTCTTTGCGTCCACCCGCCATCATGTCGAGATGCTCTACGAGCTCCTTCTCACGGCTGGGTATGCATGCGCTGCCATTTATGGGTCACTCGACCCGGCGGCCCGCAAGATCGCCTTGGGCAAATTCCGGGCGGGCAAGGCGAAGGTTCTGATTGTGACCGACGTGGCGGCGCGTGGCATCGACGTGCCGCTGCTCGACAACGTGGTCAACTTCGACTTCCCGACGAAACCCAAATTATTCGTCCATCGTGCGGGGCGTGCGGGGCGTGCGGGGCGTGCCGGGACCGCCTTCTCGCTCGTCGAGCCCGAAGAGCTCCCCTATCTCGTCGATCTCCACCTCTATCTCGGCCGCAGATTGCGCCCAGTGCCGCTCGGGGGACTGCCCAGCGCCGGCGAGGGCGAGGGCGAGGGCGAGGGCGAGGGCGGCAGTGCTCTGGCACCGACCGACGTGCCGTTTGCCGTCTTCCCACCAACACTGCTCGAGAATGTGTGCTGAGTGCCGCAGAGTGCCTTTGGATGCCTCTGAGCGCCTCCTAGCGCCTCTGAGCGCCTCTGAGCGCCTCTGATTGCCTCCCTCATCAGGAGGTCGAGTACGCCCAACGGCTGCTCGATGCGAACCCGGACCTCGGCCAGCTCTTCGGCGTCGCCCAGCGCTCGCTGCAGATGGTGCGCAAGACGCGTGCGGCGGCCTCGAGGGCGAGCGTCTCGCGTGCTCGTGAGCTGCCCGAGACGCTCGGGATCCATCCGCTCCTCGCGCATAGGTCACGCTGATTGCCCTCTGATTACCCTCTGATTACCCTCTGATTACCCTCTGATTACCCTCTGATTACCTTCTAGCTCTATGACGAGACTCGAACTGTCTTCCTCCATGGAAGTTTACACCACAAAACTGATTTAATGAATCCGAGAGCTTTATGTCCCACCAATGCCAACGAGTGCCAACGAGTGTGAACGAGTGTGAACGAGTGCCATGAGAGCTCACGATTGGCAACCGTCCATTCCTCCTCGTAGGGTTGACGTCGGTGCCGAGGCGCGCCGCTCAGCCATGCTCACCGAGCTCAAGACATTCAAACCGGGGCGGGAGTCTACCGCGGTGAAGAGCCTCGCTGTGAACTCATGGCCACCTTGCTCGTCTGCTTGATTGCCTCCTTGATTGCCTCCTTGATTGCCTCCCTGATGCCTCACGGATTGCCTCCCTGATTGCCTCCTTCATCAGGTGAACAGCCTCAAGGGTAACAAATTGGCCGAAGCAGGCAAGCGGGCGCCGTCGCTTCCGCCGCCGCCCACGTACGCTGCAGTAGCAGCTGCGGCCGCGGGCATAGCTGCCAAGGCTGGAGGGACGAGCAAGCGGGCATCTGCTGCTGCCGCCGCCGCCGCGGGTGATCCAGGCGCTCGCCACGGCGCTCTGGACGCCGACGCGGCGGGCCCATCTCACGGCGCCCGCCACGGCGCGGGGCCATCGCACGGCGGGGCCGAGATCTCGGAGATCTCCATGTTTGGCGAGTCGAAGGGCACCGATCGCTCCACCACGGCGCCCACCACGGCGCTGCCGCGCCAAAAACGCAAGCGCGAGCCCAACGACTACCGCGACAGCGCCTTCTACATGGCGCATGAACGGCCGGTCGATAAGGGGGCGCTCGCAGCCGCAGCGTCGGACGAGTACTTGCGCGTGCATGCGGGCGAGCGCAAGCTTGATGAGGCGGTGCTCGACCTCGTCGAGGACGAGCGCGACGGCCTCAAGAAGCGCCGCTCCGTCCTCAAGTGGGACCAAAAGAAGCGAAAGTATGTTCGCGAGGTGCTCGGACAGACGGGTGTTGGCGCTGCTGTGGGCGTGGCCGACCGTGGCAAGAAGCGGCTGCGGGATGAGAGTGGACAGCTGGTCAAGGAGAAAGCCAATCTGTAAGTGCCTCTGATGGCCTCGCTGATGGCCTCGCTGATGGCCTCACTGATGGCCTCTCTGATGGCCTCGCTGATGGCCTCACTAATGGCCTCGCTGATGGCCTCTCTGATGGCCCCTGATCGCCCCCCTCATCAGGTACGAGGAGTGGAAGAAGAAATCGAAACGTCGCATCCAGCAGCCCGGTGAAGCAGAGAGCTCCGAGGCGGGTGAGTCGTACGAGCTGCGGAAGCGCACCAAAGGCGGCCGCTTCTACCATACGTTGACGAAGCCGTTGCCTAATGCGGACGTCAAGAGCGAGCTGCGATCTGAGCAGCAGATTGCGAAGATGCGCAAGGAAGAGGCGAAAAAGGGAGCCAAGGGCGGCGGCAAGGGCGGCGGCAAAGGAGGCGGCGGCAAGGGCGGTGGCGGCAAAGGGGGCGGCGGGAAAGGAGGCGGTGGCGGAAAGGGCGGCGGCGGAAAGGGCGGCGGCAAGTTTGGCAGCGGCAAGGGCAGCAGCAAGAGCGGTGGAAAGGGTGGCGGCAAGGGTGGCGGCAAGGGCGGCGGCAAGGGCGGTGGCGGCAAGGGCGGTGGTGGCAAGGGCATGGGCAAAGGCGGCGGCAAGGGCGGCAAAGGCGGTGGCGGTCGTGGCATAGGCAAGAAGGGCCGAAGGTGAATACAACTGAAAAGCAGATGTGGACGTGCGGCGGTGCGTGCGGGTGGCCTCTTACGGCTGGCCCCGACCGCGGGAGCTGTTAAAAATGAGCGAGGTTAGGCAGGTTTGAAAGTGGTGCCTCGCGAACGAACGCTCATCACGGAACTCAAAGTCTCAACAACGAGCGCGCGCTCGCTTAATTAAGTTTTTCGTCCGTCCCACCCGCGCCTTACTGGCACATCGGTCATCGCAGGGAGCGCCGAGTGCCACATCTCGTCTACGGCGTACGGTACCAAGAAATCCTGCTACGTACGGTACATTGAATCCTCAAAGCCACCCTAATGATGACCGCAATCCTGATACGTACATTGAATCCTCAAAGCCACCCTTAGATGATGACCGCAATCCAGCGCAAAGCATTCAATCCGAGGTGATGATGGCTGCCTGTCGGAGAGCCGTCTCGACCCAGCTGAGCTGCGGCTCTCCTCGCCACGCCCTCTGTCCCTCGAGCGGCGGCAGCAGGTAGGGCACGAGCCCCGCCGAGCGCCGGAAGCGCTCGTCCGAGGTACAGCACCAGCCGCCGAGCAACTGCTGCGCGTCGCGGTGGAACGGGACGAGATAGCGCGAGGGCGTTCCGTCGGGTTCGTCACTCAACCGCCCGAGGGCATGAGAGGCGTCCTCCAGGTGAATACGTGGCGTCGCGGCGAAGGGAGCGAGCGCAGCGAGTACTGCGCCCGATGAGGGCGCAGGTGGCAGCTCGATGCGCGCCACTTTGCTGTTGCTGCCATCGCTACTGCTGCTGCTGCCGCTGCTCTTGCTGCCGCTGCTGCTGCTGCCGCTGCTGCTGCTGCCGCTGCCGCTGCTGCCGCTTCTGGCCGCCGCGCTGCCGCCGGCGGCGACACCCACGAGCAAAACCAGCTCCTTGACAGCGCGCGGTGTGCGTTCGGCGCGTAAAAAGGAGCGTTCGCGCAGGACGAAGGGCGACTTGCCGAAGTGCTCGGGCATCAGCCAATGGTCGATGGTGCAGTTGTATGGGATCGGGGTGCTCGGGTGGCCAGCGCCCCGGCAATCCGGCTGCACGTGACGCGGATGAAAGCCATACTCGCACGCACAAAGCACCGGTTCCGGCAGCACGAGGGCGCGATGTAGCAGGCGCGCGAGGAAGAGGGCGTTGCGCAGTTGCGCGATCTGCAAGCGCATGAGCCGCAGGCCTGGTCAGTGGCAACTGGTCAATGGCAACCCGTGGCGATCAAATGCACTCAGATGCAATCAATGGACCTCCATGAGCAGCACTGACCTGCACGCGCATGAGCCGCAGATGAGTCCTTGGTAGCGTCGTCCCGCCGTCTGATCGACGTGGCAGCTCCGACGGCGCCACGAGCAGTGGAGCGGGAATCTGAGGCGTGTACGAGAGGTATCCTGCCCACGAGCCCCCCTCGCCGCCCTCGCCGGCTCGATGACGGTGCCGGCCTGCCATTGCGCCTCGGCTCGCCGTCGCGCCTCGGCCCGGCGTCGCGCCTCGCGCGTGGACGACCTCCGCTTCGTCATTCCACAGCCCTGCCTCACGAAGCCTTGCCAGCTTTACGGCCGGCTGCTGTACCCGCGCAAAGGTCGCATGGACGGCGTAGGGCAGCACATGCGCGGCCGCGTGCAGGCGCAGCACGCCGTGCGTGAGCAAGTTCCCAAACTGCGCGATCGGAAGCACGCCCGCGACCACAGTCCCATTCACAAGGCCGCAAAGACGTCGCCCACGAGCGTCCGAGATGGCGAAGAGCGTACGGCGCCAGCGCCACCGGTCCGCCCCCTTCTTCCAGCGGTAGTTGATCGGCCCCTGGTCGACGCGTCGCAAATTGCCGGGCAGCAGCAGATGCGCCATCGCCTCGCGGATGGCGCGAATGGCGCCGTCGCGAGCGCCCGGAGGGAAGTGCATCAGACCGATATTGAGCGACTCATGGCAAGCGCGTGCGTGCTCGAGGTCGAGGTCGCCGCCGTCGCCGCTTTCAACGGCGTCACCAACGCTCGGGCTGAGACGCTGGGCGTCAGTGGGGCCTTGCGCATCGCTCGAGATGGCCAGGTCCATGAGCGGATGCGCCGCCTCGAGCTGAAGGAGGTACGGCCTCGGGTCTCGCAAAAAGACGACATCACAGTCCGAGAGCAGGACACGCGCGCCTGTCCGGAGCAGCGGTAGCACGTGGAACCAGCGGCCGCCCTGCGCGTTCGAGCCCGCTTCCTTCGACACCGCCGAGAAGCCGATCGCTCCATATGGCCGCAGCGCAAGATTCATGCCAGCGAACGTCTGCGTTGCCGGCGACGCCTGCAGCAACCCGACCAGTATCCCGCGCACTCCGGCGCGGTGCAAATGGGCCGCCCAGTTGACCGCGAAACTCAACGCTTTGACATTGGCGAAGGTTACCACGATGGTGTTGTCGACGGCGTGCCTTGAGACGAGCCGGCGAAGGTCGTCGACCGCCATATCGTCACACCGCAGCTCCAGTGTGAAACGGCTGTGCGGTACCTGAAGGTACTTCACAAGGCACCGAGAAGGCACCACTGCTGCTCGGGTCTCGATACGTCTCCTGCCATTTTTGTGGAAAAAAAAGGTCACGCTTGGGAAAGCGATCACCACGAGTACGTGGTATGCGCCAGCCACGCTGTTCGGCAGCGCAGCTGTCCCAGCTGTCCGCGGACGCGGAGCGCTCGGTGGGCATCTGCGAGTATGTGTCTCAGGCGCTGCCGGGTTTAGGCGGCGTTGTCAAAGCGCGTCCGTCCGACTTTCAGGTCAACGAGATCTCCATAGCTGGAAACGAGGTCATCATCTCTGAAGCAGCTATCGACGAGGGCCGTGCAGACGAACAGTCTGAAAGCACTGATGATGCGCCCGATCAGTTCACTCGTTTCACGCTTCGCAAGGAGCGTATGGATACTTTCGGCGCCATCGCCGAGATGGCGCGTCAGCTCGAGGTGCCGGCACGCTCGTTTGGGTTTGCAGGCCTCAAGGACTTCCGAGCCGTGACGACCCAGGAGATGACCGTGCGAGGTGTGCCACCCGCGGCGGTGCGCGTCTTGGTGCACTCGCATTTGCAAGTTAGCTCGTGCCGCAAAGTGGCGCGCTCGCTGCGGCTGGGACAGCTCAGCGGCAACCGCTTCCGAATCGTCCTGCGTTCGTGCCACGGGACCGCCGCCGAGGTGGAGGCAGCGCTGTCGGCACTGGCGCGCCGCGGCTTCGTCAACTACTTTGGCATGCAGCGCTTCGGCGAGACCGCCGCGCGCAACGACGAGGTGGGCAAGCACCTCCTCCTCGGCCAGTACGCCGCAGCGGTCGATGCGCTGCTCAAGCCCCGCCCTGACGACGCGAGAACGGGCGGCGCAGAGGCAGAGGCGAGGGAGGCGTGGGAGCGTTCCAATGACGTGCGCACCGTGCTCAAGCTGATGCCACGGGTGCGCAGCGTCGAGCGCGAGGTGCTCAGCGCGCTCGCGCGTACGCTCGGCGAGACCCAAACACTCTCTTATGAAGAGCGCTGCCGCTTGGCGGTGCTCTCGCTGCCCCTCAACCTACGTCGTCTGCTCGCGCATGCTTACTTCTCCCGGCTATGGAACCTGGCGGCGTCGGAGCGGCTGCGTCAGCATGGGCTCCGGCGCGCGCTCGAGGGCGAGTTCGTGCTTCCCAGGGGCAAGCGCTTCGCGCGTCTCATGCGACGGGGGTCTGGCGCACGTCGCGATGCAGTGCACGTGGTGACGGCGGAGGAGGCGGCCGCAGGCACTTACAGCGTGCGCCGAGTTGTGCTGCCGCTGCCCGGACGGTTGATCGAGATGCCGCGCACCGCGGTGGGTCGCTTCTACTCGCAACTGCTTGATCTGGACGGCGTGGAGACGCCGAGCCTCGAGCGCTCCGCCAAACGGGCCCGTTGTGGCGCAGATGCTCCGGCGGATGGTGCTCACGTGGGTGCTAGGGAGGAGGAGGAGGAGGAGGAGGAGGAGGAGGAGGAAGGGCCTTGGGAATCGGATGTTGCGGATCATGGGGCGAGCAATATGGACGCTGACAACGACGATGCAGCAGCGGAGGGGAAGGAGCTGCCGGACGCGGCATGGCAGGCGATGGACGAGGTCCATGCCGATTCGGATCCCAGCAGCAGCAGTAGCGACAGTTGGAGTTGGTTCGAGCTCAATGGTGACTACCGCCCATTGCTGCTACGGCCGCGCCGGATGACGTGGCAGGTCAAGGACGCGGTCTCCCTCAACGAGATTAGTGAATTTAAGAACTTGTCGTTAGTCACCGCCGGCTCCGCTCTGGGCGCGCACGACGTTTTCCTCCAATTTGATCTGCCGCCGGGTGCGTACGCGACGATCGCCTTGAGAGAAGTGCAAAAGGAGAACCCAGCGCCGACGCGGAAGACGCACATTCGGTTCTGATGGGGTGTAACGTGGGTCGTGGGTCATAGGGATATGCTCATAGGCTTGGATTGGATTGGATTTTGGTTCGATTCGGCGCCGATGATCATCCGCCGCGCGTTACGCAATTTTTGGTATTAATAAAAGTAGTCTCAAAAAGTACGTGCTGCGAACAGGTCGCGCACCTGAGCCGAGATAAACAGAAGTGATGCATCTTCGGTATCTGTACCAGATCTGTACGCGGTGTCGAAAGCCACAGGCAGCGAGGCAGGTATCTGCTGGAGATAGTGCGGTTGTGATGTCTTGTACCCGGACACACGACAGGAGTAGGCAATACGACGTGATCGCTCAGTGAACCACTCCGTAACCACTCCATACATGTAGGTGTTCGGCGGGCTCACTCACACCCAAAAGTGGGCCCGCACACCTCGCGAGCGCAGCTTGTGCATCAGCCGCAGTGCCTCGTCGACTGTGTGGTTAAAGTGCGTTTCCTTCCATCCAAACTCAACGCCGTGGTCGAATCGGAAGTGGTATTCAAACCAGAGTTCGTCCACGAGCGCGAGCAGCCGTGAGTCCGCCGCGATCGCATGCATGATCGAGAGCTCTGTCGGGCTGTGGTCGATGTCGAGCTTCAGCACTACGAAATCGTCAGGCGTGACAGTATGCTTCAGCCAGGACAGCACGCTCATGCCCGTGGGCGGCGCGTCGGCGGTCGCCGGCGCCTCGGGCTCCGCGTCCACGCGTACGTTGTAAAAGGACGTGCGCATGCGCATGAGCGGCGTGAGCGTCGCCCACCACGCGGGCTGGTTGTATGGCCTCGCCTCCCATGCGAAGATGCGGTCAAAGTGGATGCAGCGGCGCGCGTATCTGTCGATCCATGAAGGCACTGAGGCGCCTCCGCGGTAGCGTGTCGCCTTGCACTCTCTTGCTGCGCTTTTAGAGTCGTGATGGCCGAGGCGTGAGCTTAGAGTGCCCGCGCTGGCGTTGGTATGGTCGAGGATGGCCTCGGCCTTGATCGCGAACAGCTTCTCGCGGCACTTGAGCCACTCGACCTCATTCGGGCCGCCGGCACCCACGTCGAAGAGCACGCTGCGTGCCAGCGGCGGCCGCCCGCACCAGTTGAGCGGCACGAGATGCGACGTGCTGGACACATCTACTCCGGGCAAGCCCATGGGTTGAGCACAACGGCGACGCCAGGCATTTTGGTTGACAAGGCAGCCAACGCGGGCGCACGGATGCCGTGCCATGCCTGTGAGAGGCTCAAGATGGCTACGCGGAAGCTCGTCTCCGGAGCAGGAGAGCGTCGAAATGGCGTCTGCTTCTGCGCCGTCGCGAGGCTTACGATCGCCATTCTCGCCAGAAACATCGGCTGCATACGGCAACCAGCCATCGTGTGCGACATTAGATTGCAACATCGTTGTCACGCAGATGCGGTTGACAGCACTTCGCGAGAGCCATTGTGCCTCGATCTTCGACGAGACGTACTGGGGCGCGGCGCAGGGAGGATACCGGTAGCGGGCCGCCATGAGCAACCTCAGCCGTGCACCCCAGCAGGCCACCGCTCAGCCTCCGAGACACGCAGTCTGGAACAAACTTCCTGTCCTGCAAAAAAGGAGGCATGCATGTACCGGTACAAACAAGCCCCACTCGCCAACATACTTGTGTTGTTTCGACTCATTAGCTTGCTTGCTTGCTTGCCAGCCGTGGGCGTGGCCGGCTCCCCATAAGGGGCCGGTCACGACGAGTTCCACCACGACGCCTCGCCATACGGCGCGTCGCCCCCCATCACGGGGGCGACCGTGACATGCAGCGGCAAAATCCTCCCCGTGAGGCGGCTCGAAAGCGCTTGTAAGCGATACTCCAGGTTCACTGTACGGTCCGGTTACGTTCCGATCGAAACAAAAGATAAACAAAAGAAAGCTTTCTACACCAACTCTTCGTATACACCGATCTCCGTTCATGTAGTACTGTAACGTACCGGTTTGTCAGCTTGTTCCAGTCCTGGTTGGTCTCTTGGTAGCCGAAGAAAAGGATCAACCTCTTCTACCGCTCCGGCTGCACGATCGTGCGCCGCGTCGGCGCGCGCTAGCGAGCTAGAGGACAGCTATGTAGGAACGGCCTCGGCTGGGTACAAAGGATAGCCAGGCGCACCTGTCAACGCTTGCTCAGAATGTTGGTTAATGCTTGGGCATGGCCCGCCATAACCTTTGCTACGCAGCGCGGCAACCTTAGCGTGGCGGTGGAATTCGAGCACAAGCGTCGTGCGCGTATGATTCCCTTGGTGCATGCCACGGTGCAGAGCATTTGTGTCGAAGATAAAGCCACCACCTGCTCGCCCCACCATCGGCACCACCCTGCCACTCTTCAACGCGTACTCGGGAGAGAATCGAGATACGCCAAGCACAGCAGTATGGTAGTACCATGTGCCATGTGTGCCCTCTGAAATGAGCGTCGGACGCCCGTCTTCTGCCACGTCATGCAAAAAGATGAACAACTTGAGCCGCCGGCCACAGCGGTCGTGGTGCCAGAGCGCCGAAACGTAGCTACTAGGATGGGTATCTTCGCCAATGTGCAGCAGGACGTGGCCCTCATATCGAACGGGCCCACCTAGGTACCGCTCGAGTAGTCTTGCGACACTCACGTTTGCCAGCAGGGGCTCGAGGGCTGGCATTTGAGGCTGCTTGATGCTGAGCACCCCGACCTTATGATTGCCGGCGGTAAGGTTAGCCAGAAGCGCTGTGCTTTGCGCTTGAAGGGCCCGTAAGTCGAGTCCCCAGTCGTCAATGCCAACCCACCCTCGATCACGCAGTTGAGAACTGTGCGGATCATCCCACGGCTGTGTACACGCATCCTCAGGTGTCAAGTAGTCGAGCTGAAACATGATAGGAGTGACACGGTCTCCTGCAGAAGCGTTGACAAGGTCAAGAACGGCTTGCTCACGCATCTTGGCGGCGCATGGCCTGGCGCCAAACTCAATACCCAGAGCATTAGCATGGAATGAGGTTGACGAAAGCAGTTCAGCAACACGGCCACCACGAAAAGCATGCCATCCGCGTGTAGCTGCCACCGCAATGGACCGGTATTGAGAATGGAAGGCGAGCGGATCCATTCGGCGTGATACCAAGCAAGCAAGCGATAAGACTGACAGGCCACGACCTTTTCAACTGTGAGTTCTGCTGGTGCTGCTGTGAAACACACGACGCGCACACTCTCCGGTGAGTGCTGCTAAGGCTGTTCAACACAACGCGCACACGCTCCGGACCTGTGAGTTGGTGCCAGTCAGTCAGTCAGTCAGTTTCATCGCGGCCCCCCCGCGCTCACCACACCGACTCATGGGACGGCTCCGAGTTGGTGCCTTCTCGGGACCACACGCTCCGGCTCACAGCCGTTTCACACAGAGCTGAAGCGAACATGAACGATTTACCTAGGATCCCTACCCGTTCCCTCACGACAAAGCCGCTTTTTCCCAAGGGGAAGTCAGGGGAGGACCAGAACACCCCAATCGCACGGGCGGAGGATTTGCCGATGCGTGTCACCGGCCCGCCCCCCGGGTGGAGGGCGTCGCGCCGCTGCGAGGATTTTCGGTTGCGGGGCTCCAATACAGGACAGTACTTAGGACACACAATCGTGTGAGTTAGATAACCCTTTGGTCACAAGCTGCCCCGTTTGGGGCTCACCATCCTGGGACGATATCCCAGACGAGGAGAGCTCAGCAAAGGCGTTCCTGTAGCTTCATGAATGCGCCAAAGTGAAACCGGACTAGATGCAGAGATGGCGCCGAAATGGTGATCTTGCAGGTTGGTGCCTGTCGGAAGAGGCGTGTGCACCCGCCCGTACAGACGCGCGGTGAACGGCGGAAGGGCAGGAGGTCGTACTCGAGGGCTGGGCGTGCTCATCACCTCCAAGAAAGGCTGGTAGCCATTAAATCTGGGTCCGAGGCTGAGCGGCACGATAGTGCTGGTGGTGCGCGGCCGAAGGGTATCCGGGTCTATCGGTGCGTGCACGCGAGCGTCGGCAAAGCCATGGTGGGTCTGTGGCCTGCGCGAGGGTGGGCCAACCTGCAATCCATAAAAGGCGGGTGTGCAGGCGCGAAAGCTCTGCACGTGGTGATGGAGGCCTCTCGGCGTATCCCAGACCGGCGCGTTTGGCAGGTGCGCTGAGGGGCGCTTCGACGGTCGTTCCAACTGAGGCAATGGTCGCAGGTCAGGCTGAGGTGGCAACGGTAACGCAATGGGCTTTCCGCTGGAATCCAATGGGATCACTGCCAACAGACCATCGCGGTCCGCATCGTCGCCACGATGTACGGTTTCATCGCCACTGCCATTGTCAATTCCCTTGCGATGATGTTCATTGACAGGTCCTTCGCCACGGCTGCGGCCACGCTTCCCCGTCTCATTCGCACGAATGTTCCTTCCGGTCGGCCCGTGGTTGCCATCCTTGCTCGCCGTAGTAGCAAGGGGCTCGTCGGGGCCGAGGTCCATGTGCGTCTCGCGCTCGTGCATGGCCTTCTTACTTGCCGTTGCCGGGGAGTGCTTGTCGAACTTGCGGTGGGGCGGACGCTCATGAGGGGCGTGGTCCTGTGGTGGTATTGGCACCTCGCAGCTGTCGGCGACCGACGGAAAACCACGTGTCATCAGCGAGCCTGCCTGTCCTCCCGTGTTGCGCCAACCATGTGCTCGCCCGTCGTTATTGAAGGCGGCTTTGACGTCGTTGTAACCAACCGTGTTCATGGGCGTGGCGTGCCATCCCTCGTCATCAGTCTCCTGCCCAGGCATGTCAAGGACCATGTAAATCTTGGCGCCTCCGTCCCAGAAGGATTCTTGACCTGGACGCAGTTCAGATTTCTGCGGGACTTTCAGAATGACAGCATCGTGCGTGCGCACGCCGGCGCTTCTGAGCGCCTGGGTGTCTCGCACGATCTCTGAATTGAACGTGATGGTTTGATGATTTGGTTGCGCCCCGATGATGTCGCAGATGGCGCCCTTGAGGTCTCGCCCAGTGGCAGCGGTGGTGACCTCCGCTTTGGGGTCCCTCCTGGGCTCGGGCGGGAGCGACACCTGTAGCGTTTTGCCGTACAGCGCGTGGAGAGATGCCGGCAGACATACCCTCAGTATGAAAGCTTGCATAGGTGGTGCTCCTTTTTGGATCAACGATAAGATGTCGCCAGAGCATATGCCAAGCGAGTCAAGGCTCTGTGACTCGTCCCGGAACACTTCATTGAACGAGCTGAACTGCATAGCTGCAAGACTCGTTCCCGCGCGCAGCTCGACGGTCTTCTTGACTTTGGCTAGGCTTTCTTTAAGCTTGACGGGGATGGAAAGGGTCATACCAATCACGTTGACGATGATGAAGGGTCCCCCTTCAACTGGCGCCAGAGTGACGTAGTCGGTTGTGTGAATATTCTTCAACTTGTAGATTTGGACCTCCATGGCAGTAAGTTCGCTGCGCTCGCGAAGCGTCTTAGCCAGGATGGCAGTTGTGATGTCTCTGCCTTCCTTCGGCTTCACCGTGACCGGCTTAAACCTCAAGCCGGAGGGAGGAGCAGCCTTGCGCTGCCTGTGGGCAGCTTCTGCCTTCTTCTTCTTCTCCTCCTCTGCTGCCGCGGCTGCCGCGACAGCCGCGGCAGCCGCGGCTGTCGCGGCCTCTTCTGTCTTCCTCTTCTCCATCATCTCTTCGTTCTTCGAGTTGTATGTTTTCTTCCGTTCAATGCTGCCGCGGGCGTGAGCCTGAATGGTTGCTGTGGCTTCCGATCGCTCTTGTGCCTCCTTCCTGGCAGTCCTGCCACGCACGAGGGCCTGGATCTTGGCGGCCGACTTCCGCCGTTTCTTGATCTCATCCTTCTTGCGCATCTTTGGACTCGGTGGGGCTTGCGTCCACTGAGCGAGTGGCCGCAACTCAGCGAGTGGCTGCAACTCAGCGAGTGGCCGCAACTCAGCGAGTTGCGTCAACTCTGCGAGTTGCGTCAACTCTGCGAGCTCATCTGGCGCGCGGATGGCCTCACCACTTACTTTCAGTGGCGGCTTTGGAATACCTTCATCCTCGTCCATGAACCTCTCGTCAAAGGATAGCGAATCGAGGCTTGCCCAATTGCCGGCGTCGAGGCGGCCGCCCATCAGCGTGGTGAATAGGTCCATCAAGAAGTCATAATATTCTTGCTCATCAATCTTATGGGTCCACGTATCAGCCAGCTCGAACAGGCTGTCGAAAAAGTCCTCTTTGGTCAAGATCTGATTGCCTCTGCAATCGTGAAGCCAATCTTCTTCAACGGATGCTTCGGCGTCGTCGCCATCTGGGTCCCAGCCTTCAAGCATCACCTTATAGATGCGACGGTAGAGTTCTCGGTGACCTTCTTTGGTAATGCTCCCTTGGCTAGCTTGGCTGTTGAAGTTCTTGATTTCGACCGCTTTCCTGCCAGCGCCTCGTATCCCGCCAGCAGCGGCTGAGTCTCGAATCGCTGCGCTGCCTGCAACTGCAGCGTTCCAGAATAACTCCAAGGCTTTGAGGATGAGCGGCGACCACCTCAATTTGAAGCGTTTCCTCAGGCTTTCGGTCGTGCTCAGGGAAGCGTCGCCCTGCTGCCAGAAGGCTGACATGCTCTCTCCTGTACAGGTACGTTCAGTTTCCACTCTACCCGATTTCATGGCCATCATCGCAGCGAGCGCGGCACGATGCACTTGGGCATCGGTTAACGCCCCGGTTGATACCTGCACAATGTGAACGCCTCTTCTGAGCTTGTCGAGGTAGTTCTTGTGCCTCTTGAACTTGCGCTCATCGAGGTTCTCGATGACCGCAACAAAGAAGTTGGCGACCATCAACCCCGATCGAATCTTTTCGAAACCTTTGCGCCATCGTACGAGTATTTCAGCACTCTTTTTCCAGACCGTCATGGCGCCGGGTAGCGAAGCTCACGCGCAGAGGTGCAGCTCGCAACCCGTACTGCCCTGCAACTCGCACTGCATGGATTGAGGACCCAGGGACCGGCTGACAAAGTTGCAAAAGTCGCTGAAACAGCTTTCATCCGAAGACGACACCTATACAACGAACCCCAAACCTATACTCCTTGAGGCCCATGTCATGTCTCTCCTCAATACCAATCCTGTGTGCCCAACCTTAGAAATGTAACAGCCGATTCACACTGGATTGAGCCTGTTCACACTTGTGTGATGGCCTCCTCGTTCGAACCTCTCAGTGGCGGCAGGGTACGGCACGGCAAATGGGTCCCGGACCATCGGTGTCGTATGCATTCTCGGCTCAACGTGACAGCGCCGCCAACGCCGCTGCCATGGAATGCGCCTCGCATGCTGCTAGCTTACAATGCCTCCCGAGACCATGAGGCAGAGGATGGCGCACGGGGCCGATTGTATAACGTGATGTCCGTGGGCCAATCCGCAAAACAATGCGCTGAACGACCCGGGCCCAGCACACGGCATCCCGCACCTTCGACGTGGCGCTGTGAGAGCAGCACTTTTGTGGGCATGCGTCTCCTCCTCGGTGTAGTCACAGCACCTCGGAACCGCATGCGGCGGGACGCCATACGCGGCAGCTGGTCGAAATGGCCTGGTCGTGCGTCCCTCGTCTGCTTTGCCGTCGGGGTTGGTGGGCTAGCGCCGGCGCTGCGCACAGGCCTCAACGCGGAACAAGCCGAGTTTGGTGACCTAGTGATGCTGCCGGAGGTCAGCGACGTGTGCCATGCATCGATCGCAAAGGCACACGCGTGGTGGCGCTTTGCAGCCAGCACCGGCGTGCCGTACGTCGGTCGGGTCGACGACGACACCTTCGTGCACGTGCCCAATCTTGAGAGCGATCTCGAGAGCCTCTATTGCCACCCGCAGCTTGTTTATGGTGTCTCGGCCTTTGTGGGCTACAACCCGACGACTTTTCGCAAGTGTGGCTACTCCTGGAGCGGGAATCGCGCGTGGCGCAAGTACGGCTGCGGCGCGACCGGCGCGCACGAGGCGACTCCCTTCGTCTCCGGCATGCTCCAAGTGCTCTCCCGCGGCCTGGCGCACACGGTGGCTAGCTCAGAGGAAGTGCGCGCCTTTGTCGCACGCGCGAGCGCCGTCATCGACATGGTGACCTGGGATAAGACCGAGGACGTGGTGCTCGGCTACTGGCTCGTGCAGCTGCTCCTGAGCGGCGCCATCGCACCGCTCGTGCACCTCGCAGCCCTTGAGCCCGGCCGTGGGCACAACCTGGGATGCCGCAAGCAAGAAGGGTTCTATCAGCGCCCCTCCAACCGCTCAAGGGCCATTCACTTCGTGAAGAAGCCGCAGGGAATGATGTACCTGTATGGGGTGATGCGCGGGCAGCACGCGCACGAGATTACGGCGTGCCGCAAGGCGGCTGGCGTCGATTGAGTAGGAAGGAGGGGCTAGCACACATCAAGCTGCAAAGATTCTAAGGTAGGCCAACGGTATAACGCTCTATTCCGTATCGCTGATGTGCGTTACATCAGTAAGGAAACGCGGAGGTAGAAGCGTTTGCGATATCCGATAAGAATGACTTTTATATAACCCGTACCCGAGCCCCTGTGAGCTGACAGCTGTGTGCTGAGAAAAATCCAATTGGAAAGATCCGGAAACCGGGGAAAGCCCCGGTTTGGGGTTCGGAAAGAAAAAGGGAGGTTGTACTATCGAGTACACTCCACAGCGTACGGCTGTGAAACCTGTGTACGAGCGGGGCCGAAACTAATACACGTGGCTGCGTGAGGTGTGACTCTCGTCTATCGTGAACCCATGCGTGCTCCGCGCGACATGCGGGCTGGCGGGCTCTTCTTGCTACTACCATAGGTAGATCATCATCGCCTCCTCCCCCTGCGTGACCGATGTTCAGCATTCGCGTGCCAGCACGTGCCGGTGCCGCCAACGGCTGACACGTGCCACTCGTTGCGCGGCTCTCGACTACGGTATCGTGCGTGTGCTATCGCTGCAGTCCGAGGCACGGCGAGCTTGCACATGCGGCCGCACTTCGCTCGCCCTCCTACTCAAGTCTCGTCTAGACCCGCTTGCTGCGAAAGTGGATGTCGAACTCGCCGATGCACCTTTGAACGTCCGCCTTCAGAGCCTCGAGCGCTGCGGCGGCGACCGGCCGCAGCTCAGGCTCCTTGACCTCTGCCTTGTAGGTATGCGTCGCGTCAGCACAGCCGGCGCCGCTCACAGTGCCTGGGGTTGCGGTCGGGCTCACCTCGGCGTAGTGCAGCGTGCCCGAGCATAGCTTTGTCTCGATGACCTTGGCATCGACCGCGGGCGGGACGCCGGGGGGAGGAAGCTCCGCAAGCCGCTTCGCCTTCCATTCGAGCTCGAGAGCGTACTCATAGATGTGGCGCACCTGGCCGCGCGAGGCGACGACCGAGGCGGTACCCTCGACACTCTTGACCTTGGTGATCGAGATCTGCACCTGTTCGGCAGAGCCGCGCGCCGTCTCGAGCACCTTTGTAAGCTCGGCCTTACACCAATCGCCCATCTCCTTCTCCTCCCACGTGCCGCCAGCATTCCAGGCCGATCCGGCGGCAGCCTGCTGCCGTGCCTCTTCCGCGCTCGCGGGCGCCGCCTCCGCCCCGCCCGCCGACAGTCGCTTCGGTTTCTTCTGCTCGTCGAGGAGCGCCTTCGTCTTCTCGTCAATCTGACGATCAAAATAGGAAGTTTTCGAGCCGTCAGCGCGGATCTTGTACCCCTTCATATCGAGGCCCTCCTCGCCGCTCACGGTCACCTTCTCGGCCTTGCGCGCGCGCCGCCGCTCCGCGTCCGCCTCCTCCTTGGCCTTCTTCTGGAGTGCCTCGACTCGCTCCCTGTCCTTCTTCTCCTCATCCTTCTTTTGCTGTTTGTAGACCTCAAAGGAGATGGGCTCGTCGACCTCCATCGCCTCCATCGCCGCCGTCGCTCCCTGCGCCTCATCCGCACCCTCGTTCGCACCAGCAGCAGCCGGCGGCGATGGCGTCACCGGCGGTGCGGACTCCTCCGCGAGCGCGCTAGTGGGCACCTCCTCGAGCGCCTGGGCAAAGTCAGACAGCGCGTCACTCACCACCGTCTTGAGAATTTCGAGGGCGCTCAGCGTGCGCTCCTCGGGCAGAGTCTTGGCGCCCGGCACGGCGCCCATGTCCTCGTCGTCGTCGTCCCCCGTCCCTTCCTTGTCCTTGGGCGGTGGCGGCGGCGGCGGGAGGATCATCGTGTGGTTCACCTCGCCGATCGAGATGTACGCGCCGTCTCGAGCGCCGTCTGGCGCAGGCATCACCTCACTGTACACGAGCGTGCCCGAGCTCTCACCACGCTCAGTGGCGACGGCGTCGGCGGCGTCACCTTCAGGCGACTTGAGCGGGCCGCTCACCGTCCAGTCGAGCGAGAAGGCGTACTCAAAGAACCGCCGGCCGGTGGCGCCACCAAGGAGCGTCGAGGCAGAGCCATCGAGCCCCCGCACGGCCGTTACCCGAGCGACACAGCCGTCCAAGTCGGCGTGACAGCGGAGGAGGCGAGGGGTGAGGTCAGCGCGCGCCCATGCGCTCAGGTCCACACCCGCCGCCGTGCCCGCCGCCGTGCCCGCCGCCGTGCCGGCCGCACCCGCCGCCGCGCCGGCGCCCTCGGCCGCACCCGCCACCGCTTCCACAGAGGAGGCATCCTCACCGAGGAATTTCCGCAGCCGCGCTCGTCGAGTCTCCTCGCGCTGCGCCTTCTGCCGCTGGCGCAGCCTGTCGCACTCGACGCGCCACTCGGCGCGCAGCCTCTCCTCGGCGAGTGCCTTGAGTCGCGCCTCTTCTTGCTTGCGCGCCCTCTCCGCCGCCTCCTCCTTCGCCACCGCCTTCTCGGCGGCCGCCCCGAATTTCGCCGAGAAGCTCGACTTGAGGCCATCGCGCTGCACCTTGAGCGCCGCCTGTACCGTGACCAGCTCGGCGCGCGCATTCTTGTCCTTCGGGTCCGCCTTGCATGCGGCCAGCAGGTCCTGCTGCGCCGACGAAAGCTGGCCCAGCTTACCCCTAGCCATGCCGCGCCGGAAGAGCGCCTTCGAGTTGTCCGCCTCGAGCTCGAGCACCTGGGAAGCGCTCGCCTCGGCCGCCTCCCACGCCTCGAGCTTAATCTGCGCGGCCGCCGAGTTGTTGTGCAGCGAGATGAGCACCGGCTTGAGCAGCTCCTTCGCCTCATTGGAGGTGGGCGCGTCCTTCACCGCGTTGAGCGCCTCATCATACGTGGCAATGGCCGCCGCATTGTCGCCCGCCTTGAAGAGCGCGTTGCCCGCGTCCTTGAGCCGCGTCGCATCCTCCAGCAACGACTGCGCCATCGCGGCCGAAAGCTGCTCCTCCTCCTGCTCGGCGCCCGTCTTCTTCTTAGCTTCCGCTGCCTCCTCCTCTGGGTCCACGGGGTCTGGAAAGCCATCGTCGTCGTCTTCATTGTCGCCCGCAGACAGATCCATTGGTTCTGGCTTCGTCTCTGAGGACATGTAATAGGAGGCTGCACGGCTAGAGAGACTGGAGAGATAGAAGCTGGTGAGCCTTGACGCCAATACTAGTGTGCGTCTCGAAGTGCAAAAAGATTCCGCCACGTGGCGGAATCCTGGTTCATTCACAGCTATGTTTCTTGAACAGAAGAGTGAAAGCCGGAACGGAGGGAAATGTCGTCGTATGCATGCAAATCCAGGGAAGCAGGGATGCAAATGCGTGCTCTTTTCGGTTCGAGATGGCAGACATTCGCGACGACTCGCCCGGCCAAGATAATCTCAGTTTTATGTGTCTGCCACGCCAGCCCCTGGGGGCCTGGCCCTGGGCCATAGGAAACGTGTTGATATTTTCAGGTGAATCAGATGATTAGATTTCGCGGATTTGAGCTACACTTTCCCGCAGAGGTAGAGCCCAATTTCTATAAGACACCATCTGAACTGAACTTTCAAATGATGCTGCGCTCGCCAGGTGTGCGCGACTTGAACGGTGCAGCCACAGCGCTGAGGGCCCCCCAAGAGCGCTGCGTGCGACCCTTGCCAAGATCCGGAGAAGATGCCGCGTGGTCAGGCACCTTGAGGACGTGTGGCCGAGAAGGCTGAAGAAGAGCTCGGGAGTTCGACGTATCTCCTCGGAAACGCTCGCATAATTCCTGGTAGTTTAGCGAGCCGGAGCGATCTTGGTCGAGCGAGTCAAAGGCGGCGTCGGCTTCGGCACTGGTGGCAACGATGACCATCTTCCGCAGCACGAGCCTGAATTCCTGCTTTTCAATCTGGCCCGATAGGTCCTGGTCGAACGCGCGGAATATGTCGATGATCCTCTTGGGCTCCCTCGCAAACTTATTCTTGAGCTGGCCGACGATGTCGGTCATGTTCCGCACGACCTTGATCACGACCCGCAGCTTGTCGGTCGTGAGAAGCTCAGCAAAGTCTGTATCTTCCGCGACGGGGCGGCCGCCCACGGCCAGAAGCCGATCATTGATCTCAAGCCTCGGGTCACTATAGGCTGCGGGTGAGCCCGGCTTGATCGCGAGGACCAGCACGGCCCCGTCTTGGAAGCCCACTCCAAGTCCGAGTGACTCGTCCTTTGTACGCTTCCAGAGCGTAGCGTTGAAGACCTGGTCGATGTCCTTCTTAGGAAAGGAAGGAACATGCGGGGCCATCTGCTCCACCGTTGCCTCCTCCTTCAACTTCGCTTTGGGCGGCGCAAGGTCAAGGGTCTCCCTATTTAGGATTGACTCTTCAACCGGCGCGGCCTTTTCGGCAGGCGGTCGAGGAGGCGGCGTCTCGGCTGGCGGCCGAGGAGGCGGCGCCTCGGTGCGAAAGAGGGCTCCAAAACCTTGTCCCACTGCGCCGCCCCAGGCCTGCAGCCCTTGCCCTACGTTTTTGACGCCCTGCTCCCACTGCGACACGACTCCGCCCTGCTGGACCCCCTGGCCGACATCGGCCGCTGACACACCCTTGGTGGCAGCCGCAGCCTTCGCAGCCGCTGCTTCCTTGTAAGCGATTGCCGCCCTCTCGGCCGCTGCCACTCTCTCGGCCGCTGCCGCCCTCTCGGCCGCTGCCGCCGCCTCAGCCGCGGCCTTCTCGGCCGCTGCCGCCGCCTCGGCCGCCGCCAGGTCGAGCATCGTCAGGGGGGTGAGCCTTTGAACTGTGGGACGCTCCCACTGCGAAGTTCCGTCATCCGACCAGTAATAGACGCCGCCACCAGCGGAGGCCTCCGCGTGCCAGCTTGGCGGCAGATCCGTGTCCAGCTTTGAGCTTGCATCTCGGCCATTTGAGCTGGCATCTCGGCTTGATGGCAGATCCGCCGCCAGCTCGGCCATCAAGGCAGCGACGTCCGCGGAGCGCCGAAGAGCGAACTTGTCCGTGCTCCCCGCCGTCGTGCTGGTCTCATTGTAGCCCGGGCTGCTCGCGCTGCGGACGGTGCCCGTGCTCCGGACCGAGGAGGTTTCGCTCTGCGCCACCTCTTGCGCGAGCAGCCTTCGCTCACGAGCAAGCCGCTGCTCCTCTGCATGCAACCGTGCAACCTCCGCTGCTCGCTCCGCCGCCCAGCGCCGCTGCGCCTCCTCATGAGCCCGTCGCTGCTCAGCGATGGCCATCTGGTCATTGGCCATCCTCGCCGCCGCCGCCAGCTGCGCCTCGATGACAGCCTGCTGCTGCCGCGTGGCCGCGAGCGCAGCCTCGAGAAGCCGAACACCTTCGTCGGCAGGGGAGGCGGCTGCGACCGCCATCGCCGACGCCTTTCGCATCAGCTCGCTCACGTCGCTCAGCCTGCCGTTTGACGAGATCGTCGGCAACACTGTGAGCTCCATGGGAGCTCTGATCGTGCTCGATGTCGTCGCGGCGGTGGCGGCGGGGGAGGGGGGAGTGGGGGACACGTCTTCATAAGTGGCCGTTGGGGCGGGCGCAGGCGGGGCATTCGCGAGCTTATGCTGCTCCGTCTGCTTCACGATGAACTTGCCCATCCCCTCGTATCGAATCGTGTAGAGTGGGGGCGCGGTCTCGCGGTGCACCTCAACGATCTCGGCGCGGATCTGCGTGCCATGGGCCGTGCGGTAGAGGACGATGTCGCCCTTGGAGAAGGGGGCGCGCGGGCTCGACGTGCCGTGTGCGGTGGCAGTGCTGTTGAGCGAACGACGCGGCGGCGGCGGGGGTGCTTCATCATCAGAGGAGGGCTCAGAGAAGGAGGGCTGCCAGATGAGCTGCGAGGCGGAGGGCTGCGAGGCGGAGGGCTGCGAGGTGGAGGGCTGCGAGGCGGAGGGCTGCGAGGTGGAGGGCTGCGAGGCGCCGATGCGAGGAGAGGGCTGCGAGGCGGATGCGTTCAACGAGGTCTGTGAGGGGCCGCGGCGCTCGTCACGGTGCTCGAGGGGGCTGGTACGAGTCTGAACATTGGTCTGAAGATCCAGCGACCAGATCCGACTAGATCCCACAGGCGCGGCCAGGTGTACCTGAGCTGTTGGGTCTTTCTGTGCGCCGGCCCATGGGTCCGTTGCGATCCTGGGACGGTCGGGCAGCGCGCTCGAGCGTTCGAGCGTCGCGCGCTGCTCGGCGATCAGACGGGAGAGAAGCGATTCGTCCACGTCAGGGCTCAAGCCCTCTGGCGAATCGGGCCGCGGTGAGAGTGACGCAACGCTCGAAATGCTCTCAAAGGGCGAATCAGGCTGCGAAGATTGGAGCGCCTCCACGATGGCACGTGCAGCCTGCGCGCTCACCGCCGCCCGATGCCCCTCGCTGGCGGCGAGCTCTGCGGCGGCGGCAAGCTCAGCGGACGCACAAAAGTCCATGTCGTCCTCCACTGAGGATTCAGTGTCGAGGACGCGCATGAGATCGAATGTCACCGTCATCGCGTCCTTGAGGGCGCCAAAGTTGGACGCAGAGCTAACCGGCACGCCGTCAATTGCCATCACGCGATCGCCGATGCGCAGCCGCCCGCAGCGCATCGCCGGCGTGTCCTCGCCGATGGCTGAGAGCGTGACCACGTCGCCGCCGTCGAAGCCGAGGCCCAGCCCGAAACCCTCGTACGGGTCGCGCTCTAACGTCACGCGCAGCTTCTCAACGAGCGGCTTGGGCACTTGTTCATGATGCACCGTGACGTCGGCAGTGGGCATCGGAGGTAATCTCGGAGGCAGGTCGACGGGGCCCGCCGCGGTGGATGTTTTCATGCCTCGACGCAAGAGTCGCGCCGGAGAGAGTATACTCGTGAGGCGGGAGGCGGCGCCATGCAGGGTCGCCTTGTGGGATGTCTTGGGCTTGGCGAGATCAACAGAACTGGCGGCATCGACGACGCGCGTGAGCACGAAAGTGACCGTGGTGGCATCCTTGAGTGCGGACAAGATGTCCAGGTATGAGGTGTCGGACTGGTGACGCACCGGAACGCCGTTGATCGCCACTACGCGATCGCCCTTGCGCAGCTGCCCGCAGCGCATCGCCGGCGTACCCTCGGCAATCGACGACAGCAGCACCGCCGTCCCGTCGAAGCCAAGGCCCAGCCCGAAACCCTCGTACGGGTCGCGCTCTAACGTCACGCGCAGGACCTCGACGTCCGGTTTGGGCATGGCAGAGGCCGACTCCGGGGACGCGACCGCGACCGCGGTGCTGGCCGAACTAGCCTTCTTTCTGCGCAAGCTCGTCAAGCTCAAGCTTCGCCATGACCGGCGTGCCTCCTTGCGCTTCGGAGTGCCAAAAAGGACGGATTCGACCTCTGTGGAAGAGTCCATTGGAGCGGGCTGCACCGCAGGGCTATTCTTTGGCTTGACCACGATCGCGTCTCCACCCAAGTCGACCACCCGTACCCAGCGCGCCTTGCCGTTCGCGAGCGCCGGGCTCCCGTGTCGCCCATTATGGCTCACCTTCGGGCTCCCCTGTCGCCCATCGGGCGCCGAGGCGACAAACCGGAGCGCGCGCTCCTGCGCCTCGCCATCAGCCTCATCGCGTTCGTCGCTGCTGATCAACTCCGAGATCATGCGCTTCTCATTGTCCTCAAGCCAGGCAAGTTGACCCTCCATCGGGCGATTGCCGCGCTCGGGCGGTTGCAATCGCAAAGGCGGCGGTGACGTCGCGAGCTGGGGCTTCTGAAGCTGGGGTGGCCCGGGGGCAAGCTGGGGTGGCCCGAGGGTGGGGATGCCTCCGATGGGGATGAACGTGCGGTCGGGGATGGTGATCGGCGTGACCACCTGGGACATGCCGCGGCCACCATCTCGCGACCACTCGGGAGCTTGCGGTGGCGCCCGGGGAAGGGGGGGTGGGGAGCCCGCCTGTGATTCAGACGCAGCAGTGGTGCACGAGCGCTCCTTGGTAAACGAGCGAGCACGGAGAAGGCGCTCTTCAATGCGACTCCTCACGAGTCGTCCAGGGATACGTGCTGTAGCCGCGCGCACGCTTTCGAAGGAGACAGACCCTGGAGACACAAGTGGAGACAGCGGGGAAGTGTCCGCCTCCTCCTCGCTCGAAAACGAGCCGGTTTTGTTGGCCAACAGTATTGTGGCTGACGTCTCCGGCTCTGGGCTCACCGCTTGGATTGTTGGCGTCTCCTGTGCGCCGCCAAAGCGGGGAAGATCTGGGAGCCCAAAGAATGACATCACCGTTTTGCGCTCCCCGGGCTGCACGTCGGACTGCACGCTAGGCGTCTCGTTTGGCGTAATCTTATGCCGCCGATCCAGCTCGCCGAACGGCACGGGCACCTCAATGCAGGCGCTGTGGCGGCGGCGCGGCGGCGGCGGCGGGGGGCTGCCGTCGCCATATGGGAACTCCCCTGCCAGCTCGCGCATGGTGGACTCATATCCTGCCCCAGGGCTAGGCGCGCCCGTCGTCGACATGGCGCCCGCCTTCGCTCACCGGCACTTGAATCCCTCTGAAAAATTCTCGAAACTTGTGAACGGCCACTTACCTAAATTACAAAAAGTACAATGTGACCAAGAAGTTGGGTCAGCTCTGCTCTCGTGCATGCTTGATTGCGATTGAGAGTTCGAAAGGATAGTGTGTGCGCCGCGCCCGGGACGACGACTGTACGATCATTCCCCTTTCCTCGGAAAGACCCGCCTTCGCTCTTGGTAGGCTTTCGTGAAGGACCCCCAAACTTTATTTCTAGAGGCCACATAGCGCTGGACGTTGACGTGACAAAAGAAGAGTGAGCGCGTGCGCGTTCACAGATGCACCCACGAGGTCGTGAAACCACATTTTGCGACCATTGTGATGCCAAAGACCTTGCCTGTGCTGCCAATCACTTGCAACGCATCCGAGTTTGCAGAGGTGTACGCGCGCACGCGCGCCGTGCTTCTCCGCGGCGGCGGCGAGCACGCGGAGCGCCGCTTCGGTTTGGAGGAACTGCGCAGGCTTCCCGCGCACTCCGAGCTGTTGCGAGACGCGGGCGAAACCTTCACCGTTGAGAATGCGCCGATTCGCGTCGCTGAATTCGTCGATGGCCGCGGCAAGCGCAAGCACGCACCCGAGGATGCCACGGCGGCGGTATTTGGACCGCGAACGGCGTCTGAGCTCCTCGACAGCGCTTGCGCTCTTCCAGGAGCCTGGTATGCATCATGCGTGCTCGGAAGGGAGCCCGCCGCCATCGATGCGCTGCTCCGCGCCGTCCCTCTCGCCGTGCCGCCCTCTCTCGCAGATGCCCATGCGCGCCACTCGCGCGCAGTCTGGATCTTTATCGGCCGAAATGACGCGAGCGCTCCACTGCCAGGCCGACCGGAGCACACGGATAGTGTGCAGCACGACGGCACTTGGCACTACCAGGCGGAGGGCGTCAAGGAGTGGCGTCTCCGTCCCACCGACGAGCTCCTCGCGTCTGCGCCGCCGGGCACCCTCCCCTCCCGATGCCGCGTCCTCTGCGAGCGCGGCGACGTGCTGGTGATCTCGACGCGCGATTGGTGGCATGCCACGTCACTGCCTCCTCAGACAAATGAGTCCAAGGTGTCGCTCTCATATGCGCGCGAGTTTCGACTGGGAGGAGCGGCAGCGGAGGGGCAGAAGAGGAAGCGCAAGCAGGCGGAGATGATGGGTGGGGAGGTAGAGGAGAAGGGGGAGGAGAAGAAGGAGGACGACGAGGAGAAGGCACGTGCGAGCGAGGACGAGGGTGACCACGAGGACGGCGATACTTTGCAGATGGGCAATGTGGATGGGCTGTGCGCGGGCATGGCCATCAAGGCGGGAGAGATCGTGCTGCGCGAGGCACAGATGCCAGATTGCACTCTGCCGATGGGCGAGGTGTACAACGTCCAGGCCGAGCGCGTGCGCGTGCGCACGACGGTTGGTGGTCGCAGCAAGCGTGAGCAGGTGCTGATCGCAACTCGCGATATCAAGAGCGGGGAGGCTCTCATCCTGCCGCCAGCAGAGCTGCAGGAGTCTCTGGCAGAGGAGGACAGCGACGAGGACGAGGAGCGGGATGAAGAGGACGAGGACGACGAGCAGGAGGGGAAGGTGGAGGGCGAGGATGGCGAGGATGGCGAGGGCAGTGACGACGACGAGGACGACGACGACGACGTGGAGGAAGAGGCCGTCGTGCAATGCGACGGGCGCAAGTGTCGAAAGGAGATGAGCTCGCTCGACGAGATCGTGTTCACCAGCCGCTTCGGGCAGGACTACTGCGCGGCATGCGTGGCCACCTTTTCTGACTTGCGACGGGAGGGGCTGACGCGCTCAACGGTCGCGGAGCGCCTCCAAGCAGTGACGGTCGCATAACGGTCGCGGAGTGTCTCCAAGCCGCGCGCGAGGAGCCGTGAGAGCCACTCAGGCTGCCAGGTTTGGGTGAGATGTGGGCTCGACTCGACGAAGAAGTGCATGGATGGATGACTCGCAGACTGATACTGTGTGATATGATGAATGCCAGAGTTTCGGGACACCCACCGCACACTGCGAACCTGTGCGCCCTAATATTCAGTACCGACATACAGCTGCGCCCTAATATTCAGTACCGACATACAGCTGAGCCTGTAAAGTTTGTGTACTGTACACTGTGAATACACTAGGTGTTCGTACGTATCACCCACCCTGCCGAGTATGTCGCGACTTTGACTTTATGGGCGAAACGAGGTGAAGAATCTCCAATCTGAATGTGATAACAATCCAGAAATAATACTGTAGTATAGTACCTCTGGGTCACTAGCAACCGAGATTGTTAGGGATGGCGTACCTCACCGCGCACTGGACTGGTTTTACGTATACCACGAACCACACGCGCCCAATTCCGGGAGGGTCCAGGATGCAGGAACGCGACGGAGACTCTGGCATGTTGCAAGATGCATGCGGGACCGGACAGTCAGCAGACCGGTCCCTAAACAGCTTACTTTTGGTCCGATAATTTCCACGTCACGTTCGCTCTTAAAGAAACCCTCGTCCACAGGACGATCAGGCGCAACCGCCCAGCAGCACCACCGCACGCACCTGCACGAGCACATGCACGAGCATCCGAGTAAGACCGCCGCCACTTCAGCTTGCAGCGAAGCGCCGCCACCACGCTCACGACCACACGAGACCCGCGATCACGAAAAGCAGGTTCGTACCGTTCCGTGTCATCCCAAGGTGTGGGCGGGTAGATGTTTCCTCTGTTACAGTTTGCGCAGATCGGCTGGCTTCAAGGCTACCGTGCTCCCATGGTGCAGCCGCACAGAGTACCGCCCGCGCTCGCTGTCCCAACCGGCGGCCGTCCCCATCCTGTCGTTGAGCTCCGGCTTCACCACGAGCCCATGCACCAGCACCTACTCGCAAACGAGCCCTTCAGCACTCGGGCCGGGTGATGACGAAGACGGCGCCGTCCCTGGCACAGATTGTGTCCCTGGCTGTGGCTCCTGTGCAGTGTGTCAAGCTGTCGCAGGTTGGCTGGCTTCAAGAACAGCAAGCTCCCATCCTGCAGCCCCACAAAGTACCGCCCGCGCTCGCCTACGGATGAAATCCCATGGAGCTCAAACATCAGTCATCACTATCGCGCAGCAGCGGCCGCGCCTCGTCGAGCTTGCCCTGATGAAACAGGAAGAAACCCAATGCTCTCATGGAGTCGAGCGTGGTAGGGTGCCGATCGCCGAGCGTCGCACGCTGCGCCTCGAGCGCCTCGCGGTACAGCGGCTCCGCCTCATCGAGCTTGCCCTGGGCTTCCAGCAGATTCCCCAGATTGTACATGATTCTGAGCGTGTCAGAGTGCCTATCGCCGATCGTCGCACGCATCGCCTCGAGCGCCTCCCGGTACAGCGGCTCCGCCTCATCGCGCTTGCGCTGAGCCGACAGCAGATTCCCCAGATTGTTGATGGATCTGAGTGTGTCAGGGTGCCGATCGCCGAGCGTCGCACGCATCACCCCAAGCGCCTCGCGCACCAGCGGCTCCGCCTCGTCGAGCTTGCCCTGGGCCCGCAGCAGATTCCCCAGATTGTTCAAAAACTTGAGCGTGGTAGGGTCCCGATCGCCGAGCGTCGCACGCACTGCCTCGAGCGCCTCGCGGTACAGTGGCTCCGCCGCGTTCAGCTTGCCCTGGGCCTTCAGCAGCTGCCCCAGATTGTTCATGGAGATGAGCGTAGAAGGGTGCCGATCGCTGAGCGTCGCACGCTGCGCCTCGAGCGCCTCGCGCAGCAGCGGCTCCGCCTCGTCGAGCTTGCCCTGGTCCTGCAGCAGCGCCCCCAGGCGATTCTGCAGCGCCGACGTCGCCCGCTCCTCGCGCGGCATGCGCGCCAGCGCCGCGCGGCCCTCCGCCGCGAGCCACTCGCGCAGCGCCTCCGAGAGCCGCGCATCCAGCTCTGTGTGACCGCCTTTCAGCGTGCGATCGATCGCCGCGTGGACCATCGCCTGATCCTCCCGCGTGAAGCACTCGGCCGAGCGCGAGTCGATGTGTGCCACGCTTGCCGCGATCACGTCAAACTCATTCA
>Ga0210240_100047_pt1 | contig 70705 bp, 42 predicted proteins | sample ChrtobMetP5a_4mM_FD_155463 | JGI IMG/M metagenome (GOLD analysis project Ga0210240, IMG submission 155463) | Chrysochromulina tobin associated microbial communities from unialgal haptophyte culture, Seattle, Washington, United States - P5a_4mM | ecosystem: Host-associated > Algae > Haptophytes >...
AGGCGGTGTGGGACGGCGTCCGAGAATAACCGGGGGAGGCGACGATGGCGCCAAGCGCGCCCCGCCATCTAGTCTCCACGCGCCGCGCCCCGCCATCGTCGCCTCCCCGCCTGGTGCGTGTGCGTAACCCACAGAGGCTGCTGCCTCGCACCGATGTCGGCCCGGCTGCGCGCCGCAGGCCTGCGCCCGCCGCCGAACCGCCCGGCTGCGTGGGAGGCGTCCGTAGGTGGCGTCCGCGGTTTCTGCTGACCGGGTCCGGGTGCAAGTTTTTGTATACAAGTAAGGAGACGAAAAGAAAAACGGGTCCCCAGCCCTCGCCCCCTGGGCCCATATTTGCATGTGCTTCGTCGCCGGACGACAACTCGTCCACTTCAGGCGTCACGTCCCCCTTTGATTCGGTGTTGAATTTTGCTTCTTCGGGTGGATCAGGATGTTCCACCGCTACCATGCGACCGGGCTCCTCGGATAGAGGACGACCGGCCGACGTGAACCCCCCAGAGGCCGACCTTGTGGGCGTCGAAGCCGTCGAGCCCCAAGTGGCCGAAGATGAGGGTTTAGACCGAACAAGACCACACGCACTCTTAACTCTCCCGTGGGAATCCCCTCCGGATTCCCCGATACCTCGTCCGATCTCCTACGGAGGTTACCGGTCTAAGTATGGTTCCGATAGCATGCCTAAAGGACCCACACCTTACCGGTTGACGTCAACATGACGTCAACCCCTCTCTCCCGCTCGCATAATCTATTGCGCGCTGCGGACGCGCGGTCTTAACGGAATAACGCGCGGTCGCAGCTCGGAGGCAGCAGGCACGCAGCACGCACCGCCCGCGCCGCGCCGACGGTTGCCGGCAACGAATACCAATACGAAGCAGGAGCGACAGCACCGCCACCGGGGCGCGTCTGGAGTCGTCCAGCCGCCCCACGCCCCCCCGCCGCCCGCCCGCGTATAGTTACGCGCTACAGCTCCTCCACTCACACCATCCGGCATCCGTTTCGCGTTTGCGCGCGCGAAGGGGTGGCGGGACGGCGGTAGCCGCAAGCCGGGGTATAGGGTAGGGGTAGAGGGGTAGTAGTAGGAAGGGTACTCACCTCTGCCAAGAACCACCAATCAGAGATCAGAGAAGGCGGGGGGGCGCGGGCGGTGCCCGCCCCGGTATAGCGCGGGTAGGGGCGGCCATAGAGCTTATAGACGAGAGGGGCGGGGGGGGGGGCGCGGCGCGCGGGGCTCGGTACCATCAGAAACGTAATCGGTAATGGGCCCTTGTACGTCGAGCCGCCCTAGCTTGCATCTTTAGCTCCTAGCTAAGGCTACGCTAAGTTATACGTCGCTAAGCCGAGGCCTCAGCCCTCTGTATTCACTGTACGTAGCCCTTTCAAAAACTCTCGCCCCTGCTCTGTGTAATATTAGCCCTCTCGCCCCTCATTGTCGCCCCTCTCTGTATTACGTCAGGCAGTCAGGGTCGAGTTTCGGCAGTCACCTGAGCAGTCACCAGTCTGAGCGGCGGCAGCCAGAGTGCCCGAGTCAGTAGTAGGAGCAGCCACAGGAGCGCGAGCGGTTGTTGCACGCGATGGCACCTCATCGACACTCTCACGGCGGCGCCGTGAAACTGAGTCACCTGCTGCCTGCATCGCCTCATTTCGGCCGTTCTTTTCAGCCTCAGCTGCTGCACTCTTTTCGGCCGCTCGCCGGTGCCTAGCATCGGCTTCAGCAATCTCTTCCAGAAGCGCGTCCGTCTTCTTGAGATCCGCCCAGGCTTTTTGCGTGGCCTGCATCGCTTCGGCTAGGTCCATCGTGTGCTTCTGGAGAACGAAGCGGGCGTTCCTCGCCCTGTAGGCTTCATCCTCAAGCTGCTTGAGCGCCGCACGCAGCTCGTGCTTATCGAGGGAGCCGCCGCCATCCGCGTCGAGCGAACAGAAGAGCTCGTTGATGTCTGCCGTTGAGGCGACCACACCCAACTCGAGGCAGTGAGCCCGAAAATCATCCTTGCTAATCTCGCCTCTGCCGCTTGTGTCCCACGTCTCGACCAAGTCCTTGGCAGTCATTCCCTTCTTGACCATGATCTGCCCGAGCCGCGCGCCCACCGTCGTATCCCTCTTGACCTTCTCCACCTGCTCGGCCGCCTCTTCGAAGAGGAGCGTCGCGTGGAAAGCGGCAAGGTAAATCGTCTCTTTGTCTTTCAGGTCCGCGCCTTTGGTGAGAAGCGTTTGCAAGACCGCACGCTCGCTGGCCGATTCTTGGACCAGCCGACCGAGGCTGGCCTTGAGCTTCGTCATCTCAACGTGTGGCCCTCGATCGAAAGTCTCGTAGATCTCATTGATGCTGCTGTTGCTGGCCTCGATGTAACTTCGGACGAACGATGCAAACTCAGATCTGCTGACTCGGTCGCGGAAAGTCATTGTCACGGGGTCGGGCGGCCACTGAATCGCGATGGCGTCGAGCACCTTCTTGGGGCCAGAGGACTCGCCATGCCGTGCGAGCAGCGCCTCGACGAATCGGTGCGATGCCATCTTATCGACCTTCACAGCGTGTGCTTCGATCTTCGTTCGAAGCTCTTTCACCTCCACCTCGATGACGGCGGAGGCGCAAAGGTCGCGACGCCAACGATCGAGGAAGCTGTCCAAGGTCTTCTCAATCACCTGCATTGTCCTGTACGAGCTGACATTGGTGCAGACCAACTTGAAGGCCCGCCGCCAGTGTTCCCTTGCGGCCGCCGAGAGGTCCGCATCCATCTTGGTCGCCTGCGGCACGACCAGCGTCGTAGGGACCGCGCTCGACGTCCTCAAAATGACGCCGCCGCCACCAGCAGGGCTCACACGCGCGCGCGGCGAGCTCCTCGGCCGCTCTTTCTCACCCACCATGTGACGTTCCATCTTCTTCTCTCGGGCCGAGGCGAGCGCACCAGAGGTGACCTTGGAGCCGACGTGCTGCTTCTGCTGCTGCTGAGAGGGGCTGGCGCTTTCATGTTCGCGACGCACCCCAGGGGCAGGCGACAGCAAAGATGTTCGCAGCTCCAGCCTTGGCGTGCGCGGCGATGACCCGGGGCGTTTGCTGCGCACGCTTGCCGGGCAGATCTGCTCGCCCAGCATCTCCACCGTGTCCGCCTCTTGCGAGACTTCGAGTAGCATGCGAGCGCCTTCAGACCTCGTCGAGGTGATCCAGCCCGTGATCAGCATCTCGCCCAGCACTCGCACAGCGACGCGCGTGTCACCGCGGGAAGCGCGACGCGTCTCCACCACGTGAAGGCGCGTGCCCATCGGGAGCTGGCCAACGTACTTCGAACCTAGGTCGAACTCACGCCTGACTTTGACAGCCGCGCGCGTGACCTCGTAGATGGGTCGTGCAAAGATCTGTAGAATGGGCTCGCCATCCGCGGTGGTCATCACGAGCCACCCGAGAGGCCGCTTGGCCCGATGGAGCGCGATCATGGCGCGTTTGGACCCGTCCGTGAGCTCGCGCGTCTCAAGGACACGCAGCAGCGTGTGCGGGCGTAAGGCGGCCAAAGTCGCACTCTCAACTTTCCACGAGGCTTGCACTCGGACCACGTGCCTGCGTTGGCCCTTCAGTGTGAGGAATCGTTCAGAAGGCGGGGGTGCGATCTCCAACAGAGGTTGCGACGCCACCCATCTGGAGGTCAGCACGTCGAAATCTGCATCCATGCGGAACAAAGCCGAGTCTCCGTTGGTGAGGTCCGTTGCTGTCAGTGCGTCGAGCATGCTTGCCGAGCACGAGGGTAAGGATGGTGGTGGTGTCGACGGGCGCTCCAGCTCGACCGCCGAAGTGGCCGCTGCGGCTTCGGCATCAGGAACCGGAGACTGGCTCTGGAGATACCAGATTCCCTTCTTGCCTAGCACCCACTGTGCCTTTGGAGCCGGCGGCATGTCGTCGCGGTTGCCTAGCGGCAGCCGCGCGCAGCCCACAAACGGGTCGGATCATTTTGGTCTTTGTCTATTCATAGTTGTGACTTGGGTGATTGTTATCATCATTGCATTGCATGCAGCGTCCTGGGCGTTCTCATTTCTGTCCGGAGGCGACGACGGGGCGTGCCTTCCGAGGTCCCCAGTGCTCAAACTTACAGTAACGACCGGGTAAGTTTTCTAGAGCCGTGAGCGTGAATCGCGTCGATCATGGGAATAAAACGCACACGCATTTCGAGCACTAGCGATCATGGGCAAGAACAATGCAAAACCACCACTCAAGTCGAAGAAGGTGCCGTCACAAGGCTCCCAGTCAGCCGGCACCATCGTCAACAGCGCCTTAATCGCTGCTGTTATCGCCATCGTTGCTGCCTGCGCATTCTATTACAGCGATGCTCTCGGGCAGCGCAAAACTGTGGAATCGATGATTAAACCTTTTGCGCAAAAGCTGGAGAGCAAGCTGAACGACTTGGGTGTCGATATGGGTCGTAGCATGACGGCGGAAGAACTGCTGCAGGAGGGCCGTGCGCACGAGTCGCTCAAGAGGCCGCAGTGCAGGGATGCGCCTGGGTGCGGCAAGAGCGTGACCGCTGATTCATGCGCCGCAGATGAGGCGCTCGCCCTGCGTTGCTGCTCGAGCTGCCACAAGCTAACGTGCGTCGACACGCACACTGATTGCCCCACGTGGGCATACGAGATGAAGTGCATCGACAACGCCGAGTTCATGAAGGCCAACTGCTGCTCCTCATGCTCGCCCGACCCCGACGACCCGTGCTCGATCGACCCGAGCGAGCGTCCCGACGTGCACACGGGTGACATTACCAAGATCTTTGAGCGCGCGATGCGCGAGTTCCCGCAGTACCCCGCCACCGTGCACTCGACCGACCCGTGGGTCGTCCAGTTCGACAACCTGCTCGACGATGAGGAGTGTGCCGGCATCATTGAGGCAGTCGGTGGCAAGCGCGGTGAGTACATCAGGCCGTCGACCACCGCGAAGCCGGTGCGCCAGGCCAACGGCCAGGTGGTGCTCACCGACGTACCCGACCAGATTCGCACCTCGCACAACGCGTGGTGCCAGCACCGGAGCTGCTTCAAGCACCCCGTGCACGAGCGCGTCATCAAGCGCATCATGAGCATCGTCGGCTTGCCCGAAAACAATGCGGAGCACATGCAGCTGCTCAAGTACGGACCAGGCGAGTACTATCGGCTGCACCACGACTGGATCCCCGAGCAGCTCGACGCGCGCTGCGGCCCGCGCGCGTTCACGTTCTTCCTCTACCTGTCCGACGTGGAGGAGGGGGGTGGCACCAACTTCCCCTACCTGAACATCACGGTGATGCCCAAAAAGGGTTCGGCGGTGCTCTGGCCGCACGGCCTCGACTCGGACCCACGCACCAAGGACCACCGCACGCACCACGAGGCGATGCCCGTCATCAAGGGCATGAAATGGGGCGCCAACTATTGGATTCACGTCTCGGACTTCAAGACGGCGATGGCGACGGGCTGCGACGGGCGCCAAGGGCAGCCTCGGAGGAGCCGCATGCTCACCCAGCAGGGCGCGCAGGCGCGTCTCCAAGAGGACGCCGCACAGCGAGCAGGCCGCTGATCAGCCGCGTGGGCAGCGCGGGAAGTCGCGCGCCGCCGCGCGGCAGCGGTCCTCGTGCCTCGCCCACACGGCTGCACGCCGAGCGGTGAAAACTAAACGCACTTTCCTGCTCGCATGACCGCGCACACCTCTCCGCACTAACAAAAACGCAAATAACACAGAAAAGCCGAAGTGCGTATAGGTGCCTTGAGTCCTTAAGACAGCTAACTAAAACCTCGAAAATGACCTTGCTCGCGCGCGGCGCGACATCCCGGCACACGAACCGAACCGGTGCCGGTTGCCGTCGCGCGGCGACAAGCGTGCCGGGTGGAATCCGCAATGACACTCCTAAAAGCTTGTAAGTTGTGCCAAGATGTGGAAAAGAACCGGACAGTTCCGATGTGGAAAAGTACCGAAGTACGTAGTACCCAGGTCCAGACGTGTGGTTGAACGTTGAAGTGCCGACGGTCGTTTTGCAGAGCAGCCCAAGCGCCTACAGCTTACTGGGGGTCGCCGGTTGCAAGCTGCCCAGCACCTTCCTGTCCAACATTTGACTTTGGAGGTCCAGCCTGATCAGATACACGCCTCGAAGCGAGTTGAAGGCGACGAGGCGCCGACCATCCCGCAGTGCGGCAACCAGCTCGTCGAGCGTCACCACGGCCTCATAGAGCGCCTTGGCCATCAGCAGTTCGGCGCGGAGCAAGCCAGGCAGCAGCCCGCACTCTAGAGGCGGCGTCGCCCATCCGCCACGGCCGTCCTCCAGAGCCACATTCGCAATGCAGCATTCGGTCAGCTCGCCCGCCTCATTGTACAGCAGCACATCGAATGGTTTGGCGACGGTGGGCGCGCGGCCGTCTGCGACCGCAATGGGCTTGTCAATACCGGCGCGTGCACGGGCAGCATCGTACACGTGGCGAGCACTCGTCTTGTGCACAAGGGACGGGTCGCATGAGTGCACAGGACACACGTCGAGGACGACGCGCCGAGCCTCTTCGGCATCATGCGTGTCGAGGAGCGCTTCCATCGCAAGGGGTGGTGCCGGCCTCAGGCCGCGCGGCAGGTTGGGTAATCGGCTGGGTCCGCTGCCGGCTGGCATGGGCCACCGCTCGATGCGGCACTCGCCATTCGTACTCAGTGAAAGACGCACGCGACTCAGCGGATCCGAAGCCGGCCAGCGCTTGGCGGCCTCGAGCAGGTGCTCGAGGAGGCGTGCGGGCGGCGGCACGCACGTGACGCCGAGGGCCGCGCTCGAGCGTACCAGTCGAGCGAGATGCATGGGGAGCAGGTAGAAGCCGTGCTCAAACCCATTGGCGCGAGCACCAGCTGCTCCTTCGCTACCGAGCGTTGGCGCGTAGAGCATCGTCTCGAAAACGTCGAGCGACGTCGAGGTGGGCTGCGCCAAAGGCCGCTCATGCAGCGGCCGCGGCGTGCGTCGTGTGACGATCTCGTAGGCATCCGAGGTGCCGGCGCTCATGCACGCCGCAATGGCGCTCATCACAGGGCGCGCCTTGAGCAGGACCTCTTCCCACTCGTCCTGAGCTTTGGAGAGAGCGACAATCGCACCGCCGGCAGCCACGCTCACTCCATGCGTGTCGAGGAAGGCAGCTCGAATGACGACATTCAGATCGGCGCTGCCGTCCACGGAGAAGAAGCCCAGAGCCCCCGAGTAGACGCCACGTGGGATTTGGAGCTCGAGGTCGTCAATCAGGCGCATCGTCCGTGCTTTGGGCGCACCCGTCATCGAGCCGGGCGGGAAGGCGGCCGCGACCGCCGAGATGGCATCCTCGCGCGGATCCAGCTGACCACAGACCGTGGTGACCAGCTGATGGACGGTCTGGAACGTCTCAATGTGCATGAGCTTGGGCACGCTCACCGAGCCGGCCGCGCACACGCGCCCGAGGTCGTTGCGGATGAGGTCGACGATCATCAAGTTCTCCGCGATCGACTTCTCATCTGTGCGCAGGGCGATCGCGACGGCAGCGTCCTCGGCCGGCGTCGCACCCCGAGCGGCGGTGCCTTTGATGGGCTTGCACTCGACAGCCCGGCTGCGGTCCACACGCATGAACCGCTCTGGCGAGGAGCAACAGATCACCACACCGCCAGGGCCGATGCCATCAGCAGGGGCAGCGGGCACGGATGTGGGGGAGTCGCTCGGCGTCTGCGCTTGCGCTTGCGCGCACAGCCGGCGCGGATCGAATCGCAAGTAAGCAGCATGTGGCGTGGGGTTGGTGCGGCGCAGCCGGCGGTATAAGTCGAGTGGCGGAGGGCACTCGGGGCTGCGGAACGTCGTCGTCAGGCAGACCTCGTAGCTCTCACCGGCCGCCAAAAAGTCGCCAATGGCGCGGATGTCGGAGAGGTAGTGCTCACGCCCTCGGTCGCTCACAAATTGCATTGTGTCGCCCGCAGAGGCGGCCGCTTGAGCTGTGGGCGGAGCATGCGTAGGCTGGGATGGCGGCATAGCTGCGAGCCGGCGCAAGGCCCTCTGCTGCCGAGCCAGCCAGCTCAGTGCGGAGGCGGTGGTGGGGCCCTCGCACAAGCATAGCAGCAGCAACCGCCCCTCAGCATGATCAAATGCAAGCAAGCGGTCCGCAAACATAAAGGCAGCCTCCGCCCCTGCCGGGTCGCCGAGCTCCCTCGAAGACACTGGGGGAGCACTGGGGGGGGTGGCACTGGGGGTGGCTGCTTCCTTCCGACGCGCGCGCATGCTCGGCTCCTGCGCCACCGGCCCGAGATGACGCCACGCCTCGTAGCTCAAGTAGCCCACGAAGCCGCCGCGAAAGAGGAGCTCGGGGGTCAGCAGCCCTGCTCGCTCACCCCCGGGTGTGCTGAAGGAGGCGACGGGGGCCTGCTCGAGAATGGGTTGGCTGCCTGCGATGGTAGGCACTTGGCAGCGCAACGTGACCGGATCCGCCCACGGCGCGAGTGCGGCACGAATGTACTCATCGATGGTCGTGCCGGGCGTCGTGCCGGGCACCAACTCGCTTCTCGCGTGCTCGGCATCCCCCGCCGCCAGGCGCAGCGTGTACACGCCCGACTCTCGCTGACACACGAGATGCGAGTATGGACCACCGGCGCACCCCATGTACGAGTAGCGAGGTCGACGGCTGCCCCCAGCGGCGTCAAGCCAAAAGCTCATCGGTGCGGAGCCGAAGAGGTTCGTGAAGACCTCCTCGGCGGGTAGACTGCGGGGGAGCTGCGGCTCGCACACGAGCAGGTGGCGCCTCACTCGCGACGGAGGCGTCGGAGGCGGAGGCGTCGGAGGCGACAGAGGCAGCGTGGCCGTATGGGGAGCGAGCTCGCCACGCGCGTGCGAAAGGTAGGGCCTGACTTCGCTGGCGAGGCGCACGAAGTTGGCGAGCATCGCGTCGCCATGGGCGGTGCACACCGACTCGGGGTGGAACTGCACGCCGTAGATCGGCCGCGTCGCGTGCTGCATCGCCATGACAAGCCCATCGTCGGCCGTGCGTGCGGTGACGCACAGGCAGCTCGGCAGTGACGCCCCGTCCACGAGCAGGCTGTGGTAGCGCACCACCGAAACGGGCGACGGCACGCCCTCGAAGAGGCCACCGCCATCGTGCACAATCGATGAGAGACGACCGTGCATCACCACGGGAGCACGGTGCACTGTGCCACCGAAGGCGAGCGCGAGCCCCTGATGGCCGAGGCACACCCCGAGCACAGGCAGGCCGCAGCGGTATGCCTGCGCGCACAGGCCGAAGTCGGCCGCACAAGCTGGATGGCCTGGGCCTGGCGAGATCACAATGGCATCAAAGTGCGGCAGGGCAGCGACCAGGGCAGCCCAGCTCGAGTACCTATCGTTGGGTACGACGATCGGTGGGTGGAGACAGTGCTGCGAGAGCATCTGTGCCAAGTTATAGGTGTATGAGTCATAGTTGTCCAGGATCAGCAGCTGCAACTCGCGCCGCATCGGCCGCGGCTGATCGATGATCTGTCCCACGAGCGAGTTCTGTGAGCGACGGCGACCTCACACGCATTCCTTGGTGCCCACAAGGGCGCCTTGATTCCACAGAAGGCCGCTCGGTGATGCTCGAGGCTGCCAAGCAGGGGGGCCTCGCCGTCACGCTGCGCGAAGGCCGCACGGCAGCTGCGAGGCGTTGCTGGCTTTGTACCGTGTGCGGCGACACCAACCCCGCGAGCGCCTCGCGGTGCGCGAACCGGGACTGCAACCTGGCATTCGCCGTCTCCGGAGTGATTCAGTGCGAGCAGGCCAAGTCAGTCAACCGCAAGCGCAAGGCAGACCACTTGTCGCGCCTCGAGGTGGGTAGCAAGCGATGCCCGCCTCGTGCTCCCTCTCGCTCCCTCTGCGGACGCTCACGCGCGTATGCCACTCGACTCTTGACCGTATGCCACTCGACTCTTGACCATGCACAGCTCGATGCATCGCCGATGCGGCGTCGCGTCCGCGCACCGCCGCCGCCGCCGCCGCTGGCGCCATCACTGGCGCCAGGGACCGCCCCCAGCGCTGCAGGTGCGCATGCTACCGCTGCCTCACCACGCGCGCGCCGCAAGATGCGGCCGCACGCCGTGGTCGAGATCGACATCAGCGACAAAGAGGGGTACGCAGAGGCACGAGCGGCGGTGACTTGGCAGCGCCTCAACGCATGGGCGAACTCCAAGCAGCGCGTGGTTGTGCGACAGCGAGACCTGAGGCGTCTCTTCGACTTCACGACCAAGTTGCTGCTCGTCCGCCGGCGGGTGGACAATGAGCTCATCGGCTGCGCGCTGCTGTGCGAGGCCGGGGGCAACCAGGCGGTGTGCGACTCGCTCGGCCCTCATGCGAACCCGTCGCTGCCCCAGGTGAAGACGGCGCGCATGTCCTCGTTTGGGCCCATCCGCGAGGCACATATTCGTGCCGGCTTCTCGCGCGCCGCTGCCGACATCCCCATCGACGAGCTCGTCCTGATCTGCGGCGAGGCTGGCACTGGGGCTGCGGTGATGGCTCACCTCAAGGGGCGTCACCGGCTGCTCTTCGCCTCAGTAGTCCCTGGCTCCGAGCAGGCGCGCCGCTTCTACGAGAAGCAGTTCGTGCCGCTCAATTTCGAACGGCAGGACGGTGAGTTGCCCTACGCTGCATGGCTAGGAAGCGAGTGAACGAGAGAACTATGGGAGGGGTTACTTATCTCGCGAAGAACCATTCTTGGCGCAGCGAGGCCCTCTCTTTCGGCGCGCGGCCCCGAAGGTAGACCATCATCGATACGGATGTACGAGGTGAGCATGGGGGACTCAGTGGACTGCATGGCCGAGGGCGGCACGCGCTGAGCTGACGCGCAGGGCTCGAGCCCCAGCGCCGCGTGCGGGGCGCCGCTCTCGCCCGACGGCGTCTCCCCGCTCTCCCCCGCGCCCGATCCGCTGACCGAGCCGGTCGCACCGCGCGCGCTAAGCGAGGTAATCGGTAAGCGCCCGTTACAACTGTACTCTGTAGAAATTTCCCGCCGAATCGCCCGACGGAGCGCGTTTGAGCCCTCGTGGCTATGTCGAGCTGTCGAGCCGTGTCGAGGCTCCGTCGAGGCGCTGTCGAGGCGCTGTCGAGTCGACTGTCGAGGCGCTGTCGAGGCCTTGCCTGTCGAGCCTGTCGAGCTCCTGTCGAGTAGCTGTCGAGTATCCTGTCAAGGAGCTGTCGAGTTCCTGTCGAGTTTCCTGTCGAGTTCGTCGAGGCCAGGCGCCAGGGCTCAAGTGACGTGAGCGCGTACAGCCTACAGCGTTGAATGAATCTGAATCTCATGAAGAACGACCTCTTTGCTCTTTGGTCAATTTTTTCACCAGCCGCCGCGAGTCAGAGCTACGTTCCGGAGCTGGGCCCGCAGGGCATGGAGCGAACGCAAAGCCGTCGCGACCGTCGCGAACACCCCAAGTGCCCAACACATGGCCCACACGACACGGCCGCTGCATGCGATTCCCGATGATGATGCATACTTTGCACGCCCTCACTGTTCTCACTTGGCGCCCACGCTCACGCACGCCACGTCACGTCGCCGCTCCGCCCCGCCCCAGCTGCCGCTCGCTTCTCAGCCGCTCAGAGGGAAAGGAAGCAAGGGGCGAGCCGCTCGACGAGCTCCCGCTCGGAACGCCTCGCGTCCTCGGTGCGCAGCATGCCACTGTAGACTTTCAACAGCTTCGGAAGCTCCTTGTTGTACTCGCTCAGCAGCTTCTTGACGACCGCGGGCTTGTGGTTCGGGTGCTGGACCAGCCGCTCAGCCGTGTCGTAATCCCGGGGCGGTTTGCTCTCGAGGTGGTACACCTCGCCGTCGTAAGGGTCGTACCGGGTCTGCGTGACCGCGGCAAGCGCATCGTCGTCGCTCAGCTTGAGATGCACCACGTCGCGCAGCCACACCTTCGCCTTCTCGAGCTCCTTGGCATGGCCGGGCGTGGCCGGGAAGCCGACGAGGACGAAGCCCGAGGTGCGCACGTCCTCCTTGGCAATCCGCTCAAGGATGAGCGGGCCGAGCAGCGGGCGGCCCGCCTCGAGCGGGTTGTTCGGGTGCTCCATCGCCGCCTTGGCCTTCTTGTCGCCGCTGAGGGCCGCCGAGTGCAGGAGCTCAACGGCCGACACGAGCTTGGCGCCGTACCGCAGGGCGAGGGCGGCGCCGAGCGCCTCCGCATTGGAGCCGGGCCCACCCAGCAGGCACACGCGCGCGGCGCCGCGGGGCGCGCGGGAGGGCATGTAAGGCGACACGAGCGGCAACGCGCGCTCGAGGATCGCGTCGACACCACCCGCCTCGTCGCCGTTGAGCTCCGCAAGCACCTTGCTGAAGCACGGGAGCACGCCGCTCATGTGCTGCCGGTAGGCGGCCAAGCGCTCTGCCACATGCGGGGGCATGTCCTCGCCGCGCTGGACCAGCCGGTTCGCTACCTCGCCGTTCGGGGGCGGTGCGTCCTGCAGGTGGTATACCTTGTTCTCTACCGGATCGACGCGCCGCCCCGTCAGCCGGCGCGTCACCTCTGCATCACTCAGCGCCAGGTGGATGAAGCGCGTCGGCAGAAGGCCGGCGGTGCACATCGCGCGCGCCTGCGTGGCGGTGCTCGGGTACCCCTCGAGCACCCAGCCGGTGGACCGGCAGTCGCCGCTCGTCAGCTTCTCCTTGAGCATTTCGAGCATGACCGCATCGGGCACCTCCTTGCCGCTGTCGATGAGGGCCTTGGCCTCGACAGCCGGCTTAAAGTTGAGCCGCGCGAGCTCGCGCACAACGTCGGAGGCGATGACGTGCACCATACCCTTCTTGGAAGCGAGCAGCTCGCACACCGAGCGCGCCTGTGCGCCCGGCGGGCCGGCGATCACAACCTTGGGCACGGGCTCGCGCTTGAGAGACGTGATCAGATGTGAGAGCGGGTCGGAAGGCCTTGCGACGAGCACGTCCTGCAGCAGCGACTCGAACAGCTGAAACACCTTGTGCCGTTCCACGTACGTGGCCGCGTCCTCGAGCGCCGCGCGGGCAGGTGTCAGGTCCTCTGACGCCATTCGCAACGACGCCGCGGGCGTTTCTAAAAACGCTCATTTAGTGCCTTCTGAATCATGAGATGTTTGACGACGGTGCTGAGACGGCTGTTGTTCGATATGTCCACAACTGGCGATTCGTCACCCTTCGCTCGTCGCGGAGAATCCCCTCATGCGCGTGCACGTCTTGCTCGCGGCGGCCCTCTGCGGGCTGCCACTACTGGGAGCGTGGCAGGCGGGCGTGCGCCCTATTACCGCGGCGGCCACTGCGGCCCGCAGCAGATGCCCGCTTGCGCTGCAGTCGGGAGCGCCAGGAGGCGGCGGGGTGCGCTCGCATTTCCTCCCAACACTCCTTTGCGCATCGCCTGCCCTCTTGTCCTGTTGCCTGAGCAAACCACCCAGTGACCCGGCGCGCTGTGATACTGGCTGCAGATGGTCGACGGCGCACGCATCGGTCCGCCACCGGACCTTCCGTCGCTGCTCCTCAACAACCGCATCGTCTACCTTGGAATGCCGATCGTGCCGCAGGTGACGGAGCTCATCATCGCTGAGCTGCTCTTCCTGCAGTACGACTCGACTGAGAAGCCGATCTTGATGTACATAAACTCGCCTGGCGTCGAGACTTCCGAGGGCCAGCCTGTCGGATTCGAGACAGAGGCCTTTGCGATCGCTGACACGATGAACTACGCCGCGCCACCCATCCACACGGTGCTCGTGGGCAAGGCGTACGGGCTTGCAGCGATGCTGCTCGCCAACGGCGAGAAGGGCGAGCGCTCTGCACTGCCGTATGGTACGGTAATGCTCTCGCAGCCGCGCGGCGGCGGCGCGCGAGGCCAGGCGTCCGACATTGCGATCAAGGCGCGTGAGATCCTCACGAATCGGAGGGTGGCGCTCGAGATCATGTCGAAGGCGACTGGGGTCTCCATCGAGCAGCTCACAGAGGACACGAACCGCGTCAAATACATGGACGCACAGCAGGCTCTCGAGTACGGCATCGTCGATAAGATCGTCAAGAAGACCCAAGGCGTGAACGACGTGAACAAGGCCACGATGAGCAGCCTCTCCCGTGGCCTCGGCTAAGCCGCACGCGAGTGCCGTCCTCTTCTTTCGTAATCATATTGCGGCGGGTATATCTCGCTCGGACGCTCGGACGCGCAAGACCGGCGCCGTCCTACTGACGCATGATGAAGCAGTGATGACGGCGAGAAAATCGAGGCAGTGTAAATTTGTACTCACGACGGCGAACTTCCTTCATAATTATAGATCTTAAATTGATCCGATCCACCTGTCGCATACAACCGTACTCCTGAACTCCTCTCCACGAGCTCCCACAAGCCTCCAATACCAATTGCTCCTCTGCACATCTTCGATCTTGGATGGTTGGATATTCATTTCCCCATATTTGAGATATGCCGACGTTTCTCATCGAACGATGGGCTCAGTTCTCCCACCACAAGTTCAGGGGAGGTTGACAGCCAGTTCACACCGGCTTTTGATCAACCCTAGCGATCATGGGCATCTTTCAGAGCACGTCAGCGACCATGGTGCCTTCGTTCATGCTTTGCGACGGGCACTTTGTACTCATTGAGAACAGCGTTGCGCCGAAGCTCTCCTCGTGGTGTGGATGGATAAGATTTGAGGGACACGGTGCCTATGTAATCCGGAAAGTGGAATCTAGTGTAGTGGAACTTGTGGGCCAGTGGAGCATTGTTGACGACTCTACCGTCATGCTAAGCAAGCCCGCCGGTGCGGAGGCGAAGGTGTTGATGATCCGGGAAGGCCCTGATGTTGACACGCTGTTTGTGTCCATCGAGGACGACAATGGGCCTGCTGCCACATTCACGTTCGTGCCTGAGGAGGAAGGGGATGGCCCTATGGGACACAGGCACTAGGCAGCCCGGTAGCCATTAAGCATGCACGAAAACGACACAAATATCTATCATCCTTTTGCTGTCGTGTGTGCACAGGCTACAGCAGCGGTGTGCGCGTGAGCGCTGCGCGACGTCGGCTCTGGCCGCGCTCCCCGCACCCCGGCTCCGGCGCTCGCCGCGTGCGCGTCGGCCGTGCGGTGGGCCGCCTGTCCCGGTGCAGCGAGATGCGATGCGCGGCGGGGCTGACACCCCTCGCCCGCTCTGGCAGGCCCGTGCGGCTGCGGGTCGTCCCGTGTCGCCACTGTGCCGTGACGCGTGAGGCCTGCGCCTGCGGCCGCGCATTCCAAGGGCGCATTCCCCTAGCGCATTCGCCATACCGAAATTCGCTCCGTCGCTTTACTATCGCATAGTAACATCCTGCATGGAGCATGCTGCATCCCCACCTTGTCGCTTGTGGGAAGGACTTTGGAGCCGTCGGATAGTTCTCGAGGCACGAGGAACGTGAAAAGCCGACGCTCGCCTCGGCGCCTCGACCCTTTACGTGGCCTTGCGTGCAGCGGCAGCCGAAGGCGAATGCTGACCCTGGCGGCAGCCCTCGCTCGACCCATCACCGCACCTCATGGCGCGCGATTGATGACCAGCTGGCGGCTGGCAGCGCTCAAGAGTCGCCCACGCCGTCCGAAACCGAGCCGCACTAAGCCCGAGCTTCCGCTGCACGAGTGGCTTATCAAAAAGCACGATGTAGTTGAGGTCAATCAAGGGACTGACGAGGGACGGCGTGGGCGGGTGGTCGACCGCCAGTGGCGCGAAAACACGCTTTGCGTTGAGGGCGTGAATCTTAAGACCTCCGAAGAGATAGACCCTGATTCGGCCAGCCTCTTCAATCCAGGGTTTATGACCAAGGAGCAACCGCAGCCCTTGCACATGTCGCACGTGTCGCTCATCGACCCGACAACAGACAAACGTGCGGATGCCGTGGCGTGGCGCAAACGGGACGGCCGGATGGCGCGGATCTCGCTCGTGACCAGGGCAATCATTCCGCTGCCCACCCGGCCGCCGGAAGACGGTCTGCGGCCCAAGCAATATGCCGAGACAACACGGCGCAAGGACGTGCTCGAGGTGACATACGTCCCAATGCCCGAATACTCGATGCGCCGTGCGAAGCAGGCAGAGCGGCAGCAGAGGTTGCAGGGGCCGGTCGGCGGTGCAGAGGTGACGGGAGGTGCGAGCGCTACATCCCATGGGTCAGAGGGCAGAGAGCTCAAGTCGGCACAATAATGGATGCTCACACTCTGGTTCCGAGACCGAGATCCTGCAGAGCTACATCGAAGCACTCGAGCGCTTCGCTGTCGGCTCCCTCTGCCGGCCTCCTTCGCTCGCGCGCGTGCGCTTGCGCTGACTTGCGCAAGGCGCTGCGCCCCGACCCGCTCGGCGCGCGCAACCGCGCAACCATCGGCGAGACGGCGACGGCGCCGCCACCGGCAGCCGAGCCCAACGCGGCTGCCGCGGGCTCGCCCCCAGCCCCGAGCGTGGCAGCCAGCTTGCCCGAGAGCACACTCGTTGGGCGCGGCGGCTTTGGCAAGGCGGCCGTCGCGAGGAAGAAGAAGAGCAGCTAGGGAATCCGGGGGCCCCCGGGGGGTTATCAAGAAGAGCGGAGCCCGGAGGTCCGAAGTAACTGCGGCCGACGGCGCCACAGCACGTCCCTGAGGCTAAATGCTCAAAGGCCGCAGCAGCAGTCGATCTTGCTCCCTCCCTGGCATGAATCTTTAAGCGATCGCATGTCGCGTTCTTATCGCGTTCCGCCGGCTGCGGCCTGCGCCCTGGGCGCGCCGCGGCCCGAATTATACCACTCAGTACTCGCTATTAATCTATAAAATAACGACGGTGCGACCAAACTGCCCTTTTATCACATCAAACATGAGATAAACCATAAAGGCCCCACGCTGCACCTCCGTGCTCCGCAGCGGGTACCCCAGCTCGCCGACGCAGCGCTCGACATGTCGACAATATGGCGCTCGGCTGCGCCTGCGGACCCGCGGGCCGGAATATTTTACTTTTGAGCCTTCCTTCTCGCCCTGTCTGTTGCATGTGCACCCTTGTGACGTGGGACGCGACCACGCGGCCACCTCGGCATGCACATGCTCGCAACTGTCTTTCGTGACATCCCTGCACCCGTGGAACATATGTGAGTGCGCTCGCCATCTTCGGTGAGCATGCGAGATCCGGGGCCGTTGCACCGAGGCGCTCCTATCGAAGCGAGATCTCGGTGCGCGAGCCATCGGTGGAGAATGCCACGGCAGTCTTAGTGCTATGGTCAATGAACCAGGCGGCCTCATCATGGAAACCTTGAACCTCAAGTTGGTCGGCCTCGTTGTCCAAAGTGCCGACGAGGCGCCATTCGGAGTAGAGCCGTGGACCCAGCGGGTCGATGGGCGGCTCAGGCAGGCCGAGGCGCTTGCACGTGGCCAGCCAGAGCGGGTTCCCTATGCGCGCGTGCTCCTCGGAGCGGAGAGCGAGAAAGAGGCTCGAACCGCTCCGCACGACCGCGCCGCGTACCGCGAGTGGTGAGCCGGAGGTCATCCAGCTCACGACGCTGCCTGGCGGCGTGCATGTCCCGGCGGGCGACAGCGTGTCGGGCACGAGCTCGGGGCCGGTCTGATACTCTTCGGTCGGCAGCTTGATGCGGTAGAGGGTGGAGGCGTCCGAGCCGAAAGCGGCGGGCAACTCGACCAAGAGCTCAGCGTCACCGATGAGCACTGCGCCCACAGCCACGCCGGGCGGTGTGAGCTGGAGCGATGACGTGGACGAGGCAGCCATGACAGCACCCTCGCTCTCAAAGATGCGCCACCCAGCGGTGGTGCCGAGTGGTTTGGTGCCGGCTGGTGCCGGTGGTGCCAGCGGAGTAACTATGGTGGCTGAGGCCGGCGCTGGGGGCCCGGTGGGTTCGGCGGGATCGGCGATTTCGGTGGGGGAAGCAGGCGGGCTCAATGGAGCGGGCGGCGTCTCTTCCACAGGCTGAGGGACCTTTCGTTTTGACACGTGCGGTGGCTCAGGCACTTTAGGCGCGGGCACGATGAAGCGCTGGAAGATGCACAGGCCCACGACGCCTGCTGCAAATCGCATGAAGCGCGGATCCCACTCGTCAATCGGCGGAGGCTTGGCTGCCATCGTGGACTCCGTCGATGCGGCGAGTCCTCGTGCAGCGACTCGCAAAGCGCATCGAATCGTTAAGCGCCGATGAGGAAGCGCCGCGGTACGAAGCATCGCACGACTTGTGAGAGACCGTGACCTCACTTTCCCCACACTGCAACGCTGTGTACAATACAAGCAAGCAAGCAAGCAAGCAAGCAAGCAAGCAAGCTACAGGGGTACTCGGTTGCGCTGGTTTAGGTACTTGTGTGTGTCGACTAATTAGCTTGCTTGTGTACAATACGTTTTTCGCCCGCGCCGCCCTCGCCGTCGGCGCTGCTTGCGCAACGAATAGTACAGTCGATTCTCGTTGGTCGTGTGCGTGATGACAGATGTGAGAGATGAGAGATGTGCGCTTAGTTTCTCAGGGAGCCTGGGAGCAGGCAAATTACAGTCGATCTACTTAAACTGCTGCAGCTAGGGCCTAGGCCGCAAGGCGAGGCCTCCAGCGGCACTGACGATCGTATACATTGTAGTCGTCGTGTCGTCCCAAGGGCATGGTGCACATGTATGCATATATTAGTCCTTATGATCCGCAAATGGCCTCAGACACATACAATTATATGCGCTTCCGGACGTAAAGGGCGACCATGGTGTGCCATGGCGCCAGATACGAAGGCGTGCTTGCAGCTGCATGGCTTGTCGGCGCTGAACGCGGGCACACTAGACTGGGTGCTCTGGCTCTCTGCTCTGAGACTCTGGTCTCTGGGCATTATGTTGTCCCGCTCTACGTGGCCCCTCGCTGCCTGCGAGTGCGTCGGCCTTCCGCTGGCAGCCCGTCACATGTGCGCGACACGGGCCTCCGCGCAACACTACGGCTTCATCCAGGGCGGGGAGCCCACCCGCACGGGGTTCGGCCCCACCTCAGCCTCGCCATGCCGCCATGCCGCCATCTCATTCCATGTGGGCAGGTATCGTTCACGCGTTCGTTGCCCGCCACCGTTCGCAGGTCATGGCTGTCTTCTCGATGAGCGCCTTGCACGCCTGGATCTCTTCGGATGCCGCCGCAAGCGCTGGCTGCGCCGCCATATATTGCTGCTGCAGCGACTGATTCTCTGCCTCCACCTGACGAATCGCTTGCTGCAGCGCGAGCTTGTGCTGCTGCTTTGCTGGCAGCGTGGCGGTGGCGATCATGTCCTTGGCCTCGGTGACCGAGGTCAAAGGAACGCGCGAGCCATCAGCCAGCTCGGGCTGCCGTGCGAGCAGAGCATCGAGCGCCTCAAGGCTTTTGATCGCCCCCGTTTCGTTGAAGAGCACCTCAAATTCCGCCTGCATGCGACAGTCGGAGAGGTACGATGCGTGTTAGAGTGAGCGCGCGAGAGAACGCGGCGGCCGTGCTGCACTGCCTTTCAGTGGGATGTGGCGTGGCTGGCGTGAGCACCACCAGCACGCACCAGCACGTTGTCGCGCAGGGCGGCCTGCGTCTGCTCGCGCATGTTCAGGAGGAGTAAACGCGTCTCCTCGTCGTCGACCCCGGTGAAGCCGAGGACGAACTCGTCGCCCGAGCAGCCGGCGGCGAGCGTGTCGGTGAGTGCACGCGTCGCCACTTCGTGCAGGCGCGCTGCACGCTGCGATGGCAGCGTGGCGAACGCATCCGGAAGTATGGCGGGTTCGCTCATTGAAGTCGACATGAGGATTCGTCAAAACGCCAAGCTGGGCATCACCTGAACCTCTCGTCTCCATGGATATGGTGGCGATCCAAACGACTGGGACATGCCCACGATTCGTCTCTCTACTCTACCTAATGACTATGGTGCTGCCTGCGAGAACCGTGTCGCAGCCGAGCGAGGCCCCGTACGGCATTCTCGACATGCCTGTCGCCGTGCACTCCTCGCCTGACTTGTCGAGCAGCGAGTGCCCTCACCTGTGCTCTGGGCATGGCGTGTGCGAGCACGGCGTGTGCAAGTGCGCTCCGGGCTTCACCTACTACGATTGCTCGTTGCGCGTCTGCCCGAGCGACTGCAGCAACAACGGCTTCTGTTACAATGCCACGTGCCACTGCCACCCTGGGTGGCGCGGTGCTGATTGCGCCGTGCGCTCTTGCCCGGATGAGTGCAACTACCACGGCGTTTGCAAGGCCGGCAAGTGCGCGTGCCGTCCGGGCTGGAAGGGCGAGTCGTGCGCCACACGCGCGTGCCCGAGCGACTGCTCAGGCCATGGAGCGTGCTCCTCGAGCTTCAAATGCACGTGCGACGCGGGCTTCACCGGCTTCGACTGTGCGACGCTCGCGTGCCCATCCGACTGCTCGTCGCACGGCACGTGCTACAATGGCACTTGCTACTGCGCGCCCGGCTGGCGTGGCGCCGAGTGTGGCACACGTACGTGCCCAAACGCCTGCTCATACCACGGCTCGTGCGTGGACGGCATGTGCGTGTGCTCCGCGGGTTACAGTGGCGTGGACTGCTCCGAGAAGGTGTGTCCGGGCGTCATCGTCAAAGGCGACGAACGGCTCGTGTGCTCGGGCCACGGTGAGTGCAACACGCGCAAGGTGTGCGAATGCGCGGCCGGCTGGGCCGGCGAGGACTGCTCCATGCGCGCGTGCCCGAGCGACTGCTCGTACAAGGGCTTTTGCCTCAATGGCACGTGCTACTGTGCCGATGGCTTCACGGGTGACGCGTGCGAGGTGGTCACCTGCCCCGAGGACTGCTCGCACCACGGCTACTGCCAGGTGTGTGCGCGCGCTTGAACAGCGCGCCGAGCCGCGCGCGCCCGCTGCCCTCGCTCGAGCTGAAACTGTGAATGACACTGTGAATGACGCTGTGCGTGTTACACGCAGAATGGCACGTGCGTCTGCCAGCCGTCGTGGCGAGGCGCCGACTGCTCCATCGCCACCTGCCCCAACGAATGCTCGGGCGCGGGCCACTGCGTGGACACCAAGTGCATCTGCCAGGCGGGCTGGTCGGGCGACGACTGCTCGCAGCGTGCCTGCCCTGCAGGGTGCTCCGGCCACGGCCTCTGCGGTGCGACCTTGCCCCTCACGCATGCGCATGCACGCCCGTCTGCTGCCCTCTCTGCGTGCCCACACAGCTCGCTGACGCGCTGCACGTGCCCTGTCCGTTCGCCGCGACCCAGTGAATGCGTCGTGCTACTGTGAGGCGGGCTACACCGGCCTCGACTGCGCGGTGCCCACCTGCCCCAACGAGTGCTCCGGCCGCGGCCAATGCCGCGACTGGACATGCGCTTGCGACACGGGATACACCGGCCCTGACTGCTCGCTGCTCGCCTGCGCGCACGGCTGCGCCCTCAACGAGCACTGCTACAACGGCACGTGCGCGTGCAAGCCTGGCTGGACGGGCCGGCAGTGCGACCTCAAGACGTGCCCCTCAGACTGCAGTGGTCACGGCCGCTGCTCCAATGGCATGTGCGTGTGTGCCGCCGGCTACACTGGGCATGCGTGCGAGCAGCGCACGTGCCCCAACGGCTGCTCGGGCCACGGGCGCTGCGACGAGGCGCTCACGTGCGCATGCGAGGCTGGTTGGTCGGGCGTCGACTGCTCGTTCCGCACGTGTGCGCGCGGCTGCGCCGACCACGGCTACTGCCACAACGGCACCTGCTACTGCCAACCGGGCTGGGTGGGCAGCGACTGCTCCGCTGCGGCATGCCCCGAGTGCGCACACGCCCCCGATCTTCTCGAACCATGCAGCTGCACTTGCATGCTCTGCTTCGGACGGCCGGTGACCCTTTGCCCACTTATGACCCTTTCCCCTTTTTGCGCGCGCAGTGACTGCGCTCCAAATGGCAAGTGCGTCGGCCTGAGCTGCGAGTGTGACGCCGGCTGGACGGGCTATGACTGCAAGCTCCCCACCTGCCCGAACGAGTGCAACGGGCACGGCGCGTGCAAGGCCGGCCGGTGTGAGTGCGCGCCTGACTGGGGAGGCCGCGACTGCTCGGTGCCGCAGTGCCTCGGCAACTGCTCGGGGCATGGCGCGTGCCTCAACGGCACGTGCTGGTGCCGTCCGGGCTATGGCGGCATCGACTGCGCAGTGCGCACGTGTCCGAGCTCATGCTCGGGCAACGGCTGGTGCCGCGATGGCGAGTGCCTCTGCTACCCCGAGTTTGGCGGTCCCGAGTGCGCGGAGCACGCGGCACCGACCGCGCAGCTGCCCGTGCGCTGCGCGCTCGGCTGCGCACGCGACTGCCTCGCGCGTTGCCACTCGGCGGCGGAGGCGAGCTGCTACCGGGGGTGCACCTCGGCGTGCTTGCCAAAGTGCGCCACGAGCGCTAACCCGGATGTGGAGGCGCTCGCAGCAGCGGCCGAGGCGCACGTGAACCGGATGGCCGCGCACACTTCGATCGCAGTCGAGGACGACGCGGAGCTCGAGACGGCTGTGCTACCAATCGCTTGAGCGCCATATCAGTTCATAGGACTTCGGCCCGGGGGTACGGGAAAGGGAAGTGCGTGTGTATCGCTAGGTATCCGGTCGTTGAGGATGAGTCGAGACCGCGTGGCCGCGGCAGCCGCGCGGAGGGCGCTGTGGCTGTGCTCCCTGTCTCGCTGTGGCGGGTTGGCTGCTTCAGTCTCGGCAGTGCAAGAACCGACAGGCGCTCGGGATTTTACGTGTTCGTCGTGGACGATTTAATGGGGATTTGAAAGTTTGTCTATTTCTGGTCACGCGTGTCCCATCGAGAAGAGTTGTGGTTCGTCTTTGCCTTCTTTGGCAACTTTGAGACCACCGTCGGGAGTTCGCCATCGCCGACGGTCCGGCGGGCCGACTCTTCAGTGATCGGCCGACTTTTCATTTCAGTGCGCAGTCTGCCGATTTTCCAGTTCTGCGTCGCTCAGATCGTCTGCTATCATGATTGCCTGCTTGCCATTGCTATCATAACTTTCTATGGGCGATCGCTCGTTCCATTTTGCGTCTCGACAGGATCGCGGAGCGCATGATCGCTCTTCTCGCAACACTCACCCTCTCTCAACAAATCCAAGACTATCCCGCACACTACCTGGTACATCCGAACGCCCTCCATGCTGTTGGAGCTGTGGTGACCGTCACTTGTTTGCCCACAGGTCGGCCTGCTCAACTTCCCGAATGGGGCGTGCGCACGAAGTTGCTCAGCACGACACCCGTCGTGGGGTTGACTGCAAAGAGCGCTGGCATCAGCTCCTCGCCAGCGATGGCTGCGCACGAACGGCGTTCGGATCCATGGCAGTCAGCTCGTGTGAGCAAGGTGATGTGACCGGTGCACTCTGTGTTGTGGAGAAGGCGTGGGCCAGAGTGTGCGGGGCGAGCGCTCACCATAGTTGGCGTCGCGCACCGCGAGGCCCTCGATGTCAAAGTCACGGCCAGTCAGCACGCGCATGCTCTTCCAATCGTTCCAAGTCGCGTCCGGGATGGCATACGTCACCTGGATGTCGGCGCCGTTCTCCCAGCGGACCAAGTTGTTCGGATCACGGAGCAGGACAACGCCAAGGCTCGTGGTCTCCGTGTACGTTGGGAATGTGGAGCCGCCGTGGCGGAAGGTGAACGGCTTCTGGATGCGCATGTGGTGCAGGTGGAGCGGGTAGTCCCATGAGTTTGCCGAGTTGCCGAAGCCGTTGTCAGTCGTGCAGATGAACTCACCCGTGATGCGCTTGCCGGTGGCGTCCATGCGAGGCTCGATGTCCGAGAAACCGACCGATGGCACGTAGTTCCATGGGCCGAACGCCATGTCGCACCATGGGTCATTGCTGCTCCGGGTGCCCGTCGTGGCCGTGGTGCACGTGACGTTCGACGTCTTTGCCATGCCGGACGTGTGGTTGGCGAGCACGGGCGGGATGAATGGACATCGACTCGTCTGGCAACTTCAACGGCCGCTTCCTCTCGAGCCGAAGCGACAAGGTGCACTGCACCATCGCGGCCCTGCAGGCGAACACGTGCGGCATCTCGACCGACGCTGTTGTCGACGCGACCAACTACGTGCGCCACGGAACATCGGGTGGCTATGAGGGTCTTGTGATGATGGCAGATGGCTTCGTCGCGGCCTTTGTCGAGCGCAACGCGGGCTCGGTCCTCGCCAACCGCAACGAGCCAGGCATCCGTGTGTACAAGGTGCGGGCGCAGCCGCTGGCCTTCGACTCGTTCTGGGGCTTTTACAAGTTTGAGACGGGTGGCGGTGCGATCGCGGACGCGTCGCCACTGCCTGGCTCGTCGACCAAGATCGCCGTTGTCGAGCGCTCCGACTTTCCCAACGGTCACATGGTCCCTGGCCAGGGTGCCCCCGCCAACCGCGTGTGCATCATCGATCTTACTGTCAAGGACCGCTTCAACGTGTTCCGCAAGAACTGCGTCCTCAACTACCATCGTGTGTCAGACCCGTTCGATGCTGACGGCGACGGCCGTGCTGTTGCGGCCTTCACGCAGTGGACACCGGAGCAGCTCATCATCATGGACAACTGGTGTCTGATGGCCGGCACTGACACCAACTTCCCGGGAACCAACCAGTTTGGGGTCTCAGCAGCACAGACGCCGCACTTCCAGCAGGTTATGGACACGCGTTTTATGATTGTCTGCTTCGACGATGCTATCTTCGACAACACCCGCAATGTGATCAATTCGTACACATGCGACGACATTCACCAGGCGTGGACGCAGGCCCAGTGCTGCGGCGTGCCCCGAAACACGACGGTCACCGTGGCGTCGAACACGGCTCTTCTGCGTCTGCGTGACGAGCTCTAGGCCAGTAACGCTCAGATGCTCCACGATCTGTGCTGGCAGTGTGCATGAATCACCCGCCCACGCGACGCCTCCAACGGTGGGCCGTGTTGGGGTTGGCGTGTCGAGGTTGAGATATCCTACCCAACTGGCGCGCATGATCTCGACCAGCGGTTGGTGAGGAGGAGAGGGAAGGGAGGGGCGGGGGGGGGTCGTGACGCTGGGCTCTGGGGTGACGGGATGTGTGTCAGACACCCGCTCCGATAGGCTACTACAATGAGCCCGGGCAGTCTGGCTGGTAGGTCTGTGCGTGTATCGGGGGGTTAGGGTGTCGCGTGCTTTGTCGATGTCGTTCGTCGTGTTAGCGCGACCCCTGTGCCCTGAAATCCTCACGTAGATCGTACATTTCAATTTCATATTTCAGCCATACGGATACGCGAACGCGTAAGCGAATAACGAAATGGACGCGAGCGGGATGAAACGAATCGACAATCGTACGACAACACGCACAACCAGCCACAGAGCACAGAGCACAGTCACCGTACTCGGTACGAGACGACGACGAGAGCCGGTAGCGGTACCGACACCCCGAGCCGCGGAGCCCGGCTTGGACCGTGGACTCTGCACTCGCTCTTAGGGCGTACTCTTGTCGCAGCTGATCGTTGAAGTCGTCTCATTTCTGCGCCTGCACGCTCTGCGCTGCGCGCGCCTTCGCGTTCGCTTGTTGCCGCTTCTGGTACTCGCTCCGAAGCCGTTGCGCGGCTGGCTGCGCCACCTCGGTGTAGACTATCGAGCCCGCGCCGGAGAGCTCGGCCATCGAGCCGCGCTTTCGTGTGATTCCGCCGCCGCTCACACCACCGTCCTCGGCCCCAGTGGAGCGTGAGATCTCGGCGTCCTCGCGCTCGTCGGCGCCGCGCAACTCGGTCTCGTTAGTGGAGATGACGTAGCTCAGTAGATCGCGCTGCTCTTTCTTCGTGCCGTACGCGAGCCCCTCCTCCGCATCGAGATCGAGCTGCGGTATGACCTTGAAGGCATACCCCTGGTCGACGAGGAACTGCTGCCGCTTGCCCGAGTAGTACATCTCCTGCGTATCTCGCGAGATGAGCGTGTAGAAAAAGGCGTTGAACTCCTGGCCCGTACGCGCCTTGGGGCGCAGGATTCGGCCCAGCCGCTGGGCCTCCTGCCGCCGAGCCCCGAAATGCGACGCGATCTGGATGATCACGTTTGCTTCCGGCAGGTCGATGGAGGTGTCGCCCACCTTCGAGATGATGACCGTCGAGTAGCGTCCGCCCGTCTTGAACTGCTGCAGCACCGCCATGCGCTCATTCTGGCCCACGTCGCCATCGATGTGCGGGCGCTGCAGCTTCTTGGCGTACTCGCGCAGCGCAAAGACGTTGTCGGAGAAGATGATCACCTTGTCGCCGCGCCTCTCATGGAAGCGCATCAGGTACTCACACGAGCGGAACTTGTTCGGGTTGAGCGCGTACAGCACCCGCTGCATCGGCGTGCTCGCACGCAGGTACTCGCGATAGAACTCGGGCGTCATCTCGCACCACACCTCGGCGCACGAGACGGTCGCGATGAAGCCGCGCTGCTGCAGATCGAGCCAGTTGGCTTCGTACAGCTTGGGGCCGATTTGGGCGTTGAGCACATCGATCTTGCCGTCCTCGCGCACGAGCGTCGCCGTGAGCCCGAGCTTGCAGCGCGAGCGCGTGCGGGTCGTCATGCACGTGAGGAACGTGTCCGCCGGGGCGACGTGCACCTCATCGAGGATGACGAGGCCCCACTCGCGGTCCGAGACGTCCTCCATGATGGCACGCGCCTCGGCGGAGCGCCGGCCCGTGTACCCAATCATGTTGTACGTGGAGACGAGGACACACGCATCCTTGTGCAGCGGCTCCTTGGAGCCAGCGATGAAGCGCGTCACGCGATCCTTGTCGATCTGTGCCCACATGAGGAACTGCTGGTACCACTGCTCTACCGAGACGGATGAGTTGCACAGCACCAGCGTGCTCCGCTTGACCGTGCACGCCGCCACGATGCCCACGAGAGTCTTGCCCGCGCCACAGGGGAGCACGATGATGCCCGAGCGTGCCCGGTGGTTGCCGAAACAACGCTTGAGCGCCTGCTCCTGATAGTCACGAATCTTCGAGTCGGGCTTGAGCTCGATCGGCAGCTCCGGATTCTCCGTGTCGTTTCGGAAGTCGTACTCCTCGAGGAGCGGCCACCGGATCTGGCGGCAGCGCGCCTTGACCTCCTTCACCCTGCTCGGGTCGACCTCAAACTCTTCGATGCGCGCCTCGCTGGCATCGTCGACGTCCTCGGCACGCCGGAGGGCCTCCACGTCTGCAGCGTCCGCTGCCTCCCGAGGGGCGCTGTCCCCCGCCCCCGTGCCGTCGACGCCGAGGCGCACAGCTCCAGTGGGGGGCGGGCCGAGCGCCTCGTCGAGCGCCTTGTGCTCCGAGGGCGAGAGCTGCGCCTGGGCACGCAGCCGGGGCAGCGCCGTCAGCCAAAAGCGGCGCCGGTCGGCTTCAGAGGCAAAGCAGAACATGAGCTCGTGGTCGGGGTTGCGCCAGTTGTACGCAGGATTGCCCTCCACATAGTCTAGGGCGAGCGTGGTGTGGAATCGCTTGACATCCTCCTCCGTTGCGAAGGCGAGCCGAAAGCGCAGGTCGCACCGAGCCGCTTCAGGAGCCTCGCGGCTCAGGTCACGCGGCGCGGGGCGCAGCCCTGACATGCTCCCGTAGCGCATCTCGACACGCCGATAGGCGTCAAAGGCACAGATGCACTCTGCGGGCAGGAAGCGTACGCTGCCCACGAGCTTCTTACCCCGGGTGCCTGTCACGCGCAGCTGGAACGGCTTGAGGCGCGCGAGCGGCCGCCATTGCTCGAGCTCCGGATCGCGCAGCAGCTCGGCGAGGACCTCCGGCTTGCCGCAGCACTCGATGAAGAGTCGCTCCGCACGCATCACCAGTTTGACCTTGCCATAACGCGACGTCTCGTTGTGGATGTACTGGCGCACCTTGGGCGGCAGCTCCGTCTTGGAGAAGCGTGCCATCGCTTCGAGTATCTCACTCGTCTTCAGCCCCATCGACGCGCCCGCGTACAGCGAGTAGTCGGTGAGCTGGTACTCGTGCAAGAAGCGCGTGCGCGACACGGGCTCGGCGATGGCGATCAGCAACGCTTCGGCCTCGGCGTACACTGGCGAGTGCGACTCGAGGATGATGCGGTTGTCGGGCAGCACCCAAAAGGGCCTCTGCACCGCGTCGGGCTTGACGAGCACGCGCCCGGCTGCTCTCGTGTCCATGGTGTAATCCTTGTACTCGCCCGGTGCCATCGGGAGGAGCGGTGGCAGGACCGCCATCGAAGATGACGCCTGTACCAGAGGCGTTGAGCCCATCCTCTGCTTGCTGCTGTTTGCTGCTGGTGCTAATCGAGCGCCTGGTGCAACGGTGGTGGCGCTGTCCATGCTGCTACTGGGAACTATGCCAACGGCATCGGAGGCGCTTGCACTCTCTTTGGCTTGCTTCGCAGCGGCTAAGAGGTCCGTCCACCCTCGGACCACCGCTTGTGCAGCCTCTGCGACCTCCGCGTCACCATGGTTAGTCAACCGCTTTACTGCCTTGCCAAGGCCGCTATCCGAGATCTGGCGAAGCTTTCCGTTGCATGGCGTGTCTCGTAGCCGCAGAAGCAAAACGCAAAGCTGCGCCGCATTGGAAGCAGCTTCGAGCCCCTGCTTCATGGCTTCGAACTCCATGGCGGCGGGCGACCTGCTCCCCCGCCCATTCGCTGTGAACGGGCTTAGCCAATAAAGAACTCAGAAAGAACGCGCTGCCTGTTTTGAAGGGGCAGCCGTGCGGATCATGGCACTGTTCACAGGCACCGGGTTTTACGCCAGCAGGGGCGCATGCGAGCGCGATCAGCTGCCAAATTAGGCTTCTCAGCGCATGCCGCCGGCTCGCTCGGCGCGAACGCCAACTCACGCAGCGCGCGCGCGCCCCGTCTTGAGTCGCGCGAAGCGGGAGAGCGAAGAAATGCCAGCGGACCGCGCGAGCCTGTCCACGCGCCTGTCGGCCGGCGCGTCGGCCGGCGCATCATCTACCCTTGGCACGCGTTCCTCCGGCCGCATCGTGCGGCTGGAGATGTACAACTTCAAGAGCTACAGCGGCCGTCGCGTCGTCGGCCCCTTCAAGAACTTCACCGCGGTCATCGGCCCGAACGGCGCGGGCAAGTCCAACACCATGGACGCGTGCGCGTTTGTCTCGGGCGTCAACTCCAAGGAGCTGCGCGGCAAGCAGCTCAAGGACCTCATCTACCGCTCGACGGCCGACACGGGCGACGAGAAGCGCACCGCGTCGGTCACACTCGTCTTCGAAAAGGACGGCAAAGAGACGGCCTTCAAGCGCTCGATTCTCAGCTCGGGCATCGGCAAGTACCACATCGATGGCCTTCCCGTATCGGCGGAGGACTACCAGAAGCGCCTGCAGGCCGAGGGCATCATGTCCGACGCGCACGCGAGCTTCCTCGTCTTCCAAGGGTACGTGTCCGAGCTCGCGGCCAAGTCGCCGCAGGAGCTGACGGAGCTGCTCGAGCAGATCTCGGGCTCGGCCCAGCACAAGGACGAGTACGAGCGCCTCGAGCGCGAGAAGACCAAGGCCGAGAACCAGGCGAGCTACGCGTTCCAGAAGAAGAAGCTGCTCGTCCAGGAGCGCACCAACGTCGCGAAGCAGAAGAAGGAGGCGGAGGAGTACGCGGCGCTCCAAAAGGGGCTCAAGGAGACGCGGCGCAAGCTCGAGCTGCTTCGGCTCTTCCACCTCGAGAAGGAGGTGACGGAGCGCAAGCAGCTGGCTGAGGAGGAGGCCAAGGAGGCTGAGGAGGTCGCCGCCAAGCAGGAGGAGATCGAGCTGCTGGTGCGCACGCATGAGAAGGAGATGGCCGCGCAGCGCAGCCTCGTGGTCATGTCGGAGCGCAAGGCCGTCGATCTCGCCAAGAAGGTCGACGGGCGCTCGCCCGAGCAGATCCAGCTGCAGGCCGAGATCGAGCAGGTGCGATCTCCCTTGATTGCCCCTGATTGTCCCTGATTGCCCTTGATTGCCCTTGATGGCCACTGATGATCTTCGTCATCTGCCGAGATCGAGCAGCACCATATGCGCAAGGCGATGGCCGCAAAGTCCCTCGAGAAGCTAGAGAAGCAACAGCATGACTCGGAGAAGCAGATGGCGACGCTCAAGCAGGAGCTCGACGAGATCCGCGCCAGATCGGGCCAGCTCGAGGCCGAGGGCGCGGCAGCCGAGGAGGCGGGAGATTTGGAGCTCGAGGGCGAGCAGCGTGATGAGTACAATCAGCTCAAGGCGCAGGTGGACTGCCGCTGAGTGCCGCTGAGTGTCGCTGAGTGCTCCTGAGTGCTCCTGAGCGCCTCGGTCACCCCCTCGATCTCCCCCTCGATCTCCCCCTTGATCACTCCCTCGACCATCCCCTGAGCAGGTGGGCACCAAGACCGCCGCCATGTCCGAAGAGCTCGCCAAGAAGCGGCGCGAGCTGCGCGATCTCGAGCCGACGCTCATGCAGGCGCGCACGAAGCACGAGCAGCTCGTGCATGAGCTTCGTCAGCTGGATGGCAAGCTGGGCGCCCTTGAGCAGCGCCAGACGGCGGGCGCGCAGGCGACGCATCTCGCCGAGGCCGAGCTCAAGGCACTCGCACAGGAGGAGTCCCTATTTGGCAAGTCCGTCGAGACGTCTCGCGTGCGGCGCCTGAAGCTCGAGGCCGAGCTTGGCGAGATCGAGGCGAGATTGCACGCTTCCAAGAGCGAACAGCGAGAGTCGGAGCGCGAGCGCCGATCGGCGGAGGCGGTGCAGAAGCTCATGCGCATCTACCCGGCGGTCCACGGACGGATGGTCGATCTCTGCAAGCCGACGGAGGCCATCTACCGTACCGCGATCACGGTGGCGATGGGCAAGAACATGGACGCGGTCGTCGTCGACGATGAGAAGACCGCGATTGAGTGCATCCAGCAGGAGTACCTGAAGCTGCTGACCGAGCTCGAGGCCCTCGAGAGCGTCGCGGCCGTGGACGAGCGCGCCATCACGCTGCGGGAGCGCCTCGCTACCAAGCGCCTCGAGGCGGAGGCTGCCAAGGACGACCTGTGGCTCACGAGCACCAAGCTCTCCAAGCTGCAGGAGGAGCATAAGGTGATCAAGAAGGAGTCCGAGAAGGCGTCCAAGGAGCTGCGTACCCACGAGACGGCCAAGGAGAAGCTCGATGCCGAGCTTCATCAACTTGCCGAGCAGTGCGCGCAGGTGGAGGACCGCATCTTTGCCGCCTTCTCAAAAAGGGTACGGCGTCGCGTCCTTGATTGCGTCTGATTGCGTCTGATTGCGTCGGATTGCGTCGGACTGCGTCGGATTGCGTCGGATTGCGTCTGATGGCCTCGGATGGCGTCGGGTGGGTTGCACAGGTGGGCGTCGCCTCAGTGCGTGAGTACGAGGAGACGCGCATCCGCAAGGCACGCGAGCGCGAGACGCAGCTGCTCGAGCTGCAGCAGCAAGAGTCGCGGCTGGTGGCACGCCTGACTTTCGAGGAGCGCAAGGCGCTCAGTACGGCGGCTAAGAAGCTTCGCGACTCGATGGCCAAGGATGAGAAGGAGCTGAGCGCCTTGGAGCACAAGCTGCGGCTGGCGCACGAGAAGAGCGACAAGCTCAAAGAGGTGCGTGCCGCCGAGTGCCGCGGAGTGCGACTGAGTGCCACCGAGTGCCATGCCATTCACGACTCTCACCGTCCTCCTGGTCTCGTCTGACCACGTCTGAACAGGACGCGGCGAAGGCGGAGGAGGAGGCGAAGAAGGCCAGGGAAGCGCGCGCCGCCGCCGAGGCTGCCCTCAAGAACGCAAAGCGGGACCTCAAGGCGGTGGCCGACCAGACGGCAGCGGCGCGCGCCAAGGAGGCCGCAGCGAGGGAGTCGCTCGAAGAGCGACGTGGGCAGCGGCAGCGTGCCTTTGCACGTGCGCAGCTCGCGGAGCTCGATCTGCCTCTCCTCCCCGCCGACGAGGACGTGGACATGGGCGACGGCACCGCAACCACGGCCCCTGCAGGCGGTAGGAGCGGCGGCAAGCACGGCAGTGCGGGCAAGCGCAAGCGTTCCGGCAGTGCGGGCGCCGTCGCGGTCACCGGCGCGAGCCTCCTCGCGTCCGAACTGATGGCGAGTGAGCCGTTTGAAGCGAGCGCTCTCGTGGGCACTGGGACGCTCAACGGCGAGCCTGAGGTGGCGGATGAGGGCGCCCAGGGCAGCGCGAGCGCCGGAGCGGGCGGCGCGGGCGGCGGCGCTGCGGCGGGTTCGGAAAAGGTTCGAGTCGACTTTTCGTCCCTCGACGCGCTCGAGCGTACCAGCAAGCCTGCGGACTTTGAGAAGCATCTTGGCGCCGAGATTTCGGAGGCGAGCCGCGCGATCGACGCGATGACGCCGAACATGAAGGCGATCGAGCAGTATGAGGAGGTGCAGCAGCGGCTGCTCGAGGTGGAGACCGAGTACATGTACGACGCTGTCAAGGCGAGCCAAAAGGAGGCCAACTCGAGCTTCCAGAACGCGCGCAATCAACGGTACTCCAAGTTCATGAGCTGCTTCAAGGTGATCTCCGAGTCCATCGACGACAAGTACAAGGACCTGACGCAGACCAAAGGCGTCCTCGTGGGCGGCACGGCCTACCTGTCGATAGAGGACACGACCGAACCCTACCTGCACGGGATCAAGCACACGGCCATGCCGCCCGCGAAGCGCTTCCGCCCGATGATGGAGCTCAGTGGTGGCGAACGTACCGTCGCGGCGCTCCTCAAGTACGCCGCGATGCTGCTAAGCACGACGCCGGTGCACCTGATGACCACGGGATGACCACCTGATGACCACCCGATGACCGCCTGATGACTACCCGATGACCACCTGATGACGACTTATGACGTCTGATGACGTTTGATGACGGCTGCCGCCTGTTGACCCCAGATGTTCTCGTTTGTCAGGCACACGGACCGGGCGACGCTCGAGGCTTGCGGCGAAGCACGGTCTGTGCTCCTGGCCCAGCCCAGGGCGCCCGCTCTGCAAGAGAAGGCGCAACATCGAAACGACAAGCTCGTCGCAAGCGTCCTTCTCCAGCCCAAGCCGCTCAAGACGGCGCTCACGATGGAGCTGCACCTTCGTGGCGGCGGCGTCGGCGTCGGCAGCGGCAGCGGCAGCGGAAGCGGAAGCGGAAGCGGAAGCGGAAGTGGCAGCGGCCCCAAGCGCCTCAGAACGGACGACTTTGTGGCGAACGTCCAAGGTTCCATGCCATCGACTCATGCCCTGGACCCGCTTCAGATGCCACTCGTGCCAACGTCAGCCTCGCGGTTTGATCATGCGGCGTGTTGCGGCGGCTCCAGCGTCGTCAGCATGCGGGAGGTTATCGCCGAGGGGACCTGCATCCCACACTTCAGGAGCAGCGTCAGCGCGCTCGTGAGGCTGAATCGCGCAGAGGGTAGCGGCCACCCTCGTATTGATGGCAGCGGAGTTGCTCCAGAGCACAGCGACGCCGATCTCCTCGCCCTCGCAGCATTCTCCTCGTCATCTGAGCTGTCAGATGGAGAGGAGGAGGATAGCAGAGACCCCGCAGATGCAGCCATCCGTGACGAGATTGCGCAAAGGGCAAGTGCCCCTTGTGGGCACACACCGTGCCGGTTCGACGGCGCATGCTTTTCGCGCGATGCGGCCCACTGGCTGCGTTATGCTCACCCGCGCGAGACCGTCAAGGAATATTGCCCAAACCTGGCCGCTGGCCGCCGCTGCTTCAACAAAGGCAGCGTGTGGGATGATCACAACAAGCTCTTCTCGCACGGGCCGCTGCCAAGCGCCATCCAGGCTTTCCTTAAGGCTGCCCAGCCCCACGCAGCCACATCTGCACAAGATGATGCGCCGTCGGCCGGCAACGACACTTACCTTGTGCAGCTGCAGGCGATGACCGTACGCGAGCTCAAGGCGGAGGGTGCACGTCTGGGCGTCGACCTGAGTGGCTGCCTCGAGAAGGCCGAGCTCGTCGGGGCCCTTGCCGTGTCCCCACATGCGGCCCAGCAACACCGCCAGCAAGGCCACTCAGCAGCACCGTCGCCATCGCAGTCAGCGTTGAGGCCGGGCATACATCAACCCGCCTCGCAGCCTGCCGCACGACCGCCCGCTCGACCGCCAGCTCCGCAGACATGGGCCGGGCGGCCGATGCCATCCCTTCCGGACCGCGCGCTGGCCTCCACTAAGCTCGGCCAGCGCTTCGGTGCCAACCCGTTCTCGACGCTCGACGCCAAGCAGGGAGTGTGGCAGCAGCGCAAGAAGGAGTGGCATGCACTCTTCGACTCGAGCCTCGGACGCGACGATGACCTCCTGGGCCCCGGGCTGCGCAAGATGCTGCCGGAGTCTTCGAAGCTCAACGGCACGAGCGTGTTCGATCCGGTGCTCATGGAGCAGCTGCTGGACTGGTACGTGCCCCGGCCGCTCCACCTCAGCGTGCGGCACCGTCCCGTTGTCGTCATCGACCCGTTCGCTGGCGGCGTTGTACGCGGCTTCGTGGCAGCCGCCAAAGGCCTGCTGTACATCGGCATCGACGTCTCAACGGACCAGGTGGAGGCTAACCGCAAGCAGGTGGGCCCAGAGGGCAAGTGGGACTTTGCCTATCCGCCGTGCTGGATCTTGGGCGATGGCGAGGACATCGAGGCTCTCGTGACGACCGAGCTGCGGCGGCGGGGGCTCGAGCCTTGTGCAGACGCACTCATCTCCTGCCCGCCATACTACAACCTCGAGGAGTACAAGGGCGGGCGCAACGACCTGAGTGGTTTCCCATCGTACGGCGCGTTCCTCGCAAAGTACCAGCGCATCGTCACCAATGCGGTGAAGCTCCTACGGCCCAAGGCACTCAGCATCTTCGTTGTCGGCAACGTGCGCGACAGCCGGACGCACGCCATGTACATGCTGCACACGGACACGGTGGCCGCCTTTAAGCAGGCGGGCTGCAGCGTGCACCAGGATGCTGTCCTCATCACCGCCATCGGCACCGGCGCGATGCGAGCGACGCGAACCATGTCCGCTGGCGCGAAGCTGATCCCCACGCACCAGAACGTCGTTGTGACTGTCAAGGGCTCTGGCTTCACGCCCGCCGACGCACGTGCGCGAGGCGTGCGCCCCAATGCGGAGGGCTCGCAATCACAGTGAGGCTGCAGGGATGAGCGTTGTTCTTCAGTACTCGATCACAGATGTAGAAGCTAGTACGCGACGTTCATTTCCCGCCTGTCGCTACGCTAGGTACATCGCTTGAGCTGTGATACTCTGATAACCGTGCCCCCGATTACCTCTCGTGATGCTGCGTGCATCACTCCGTGGTTACCAGGTTAGCGAGGAAGTTGACACGCACACGAATACTAACCTTTTGGAACCCCACCCACACCTTTAAACTTCTTACCCTAAAGGCGCCGAATGCACGCCTGTCGCGGTTTTGATGGAGTCATTTCTTTCCAAACACCGAGAAGTTCTCGTCCGAGAAGCTCGTTTCCGCGCTGGTTCCGGCGACGCAGGCAAGCACGCCGGATCTTCAGCACGACGTAATGAAAAGTGTCGATGCCAACACCAGCTCGCCCAGAGCCGCGTTGAGTACCGGGTCAATCGAGAAGCTGCTGGCGGCTCTTAGGGGAGCATGGGGGCGCCAGTAGCTGCTCGTTCCGCGTCGCGCAAAACCGCCATTGCCTTGGCATCGACCCGCTGCTCTGAGAGCGTGCGCGCGCGAGGCTGACGGGCGTGGCAGCTGCCGCCTCGAGCTCATCGGGCACGGATGAAGGCGCTCTCGCCATGCTGCTCGTGCCGCGAGCCTCAGATTTTGAGCGAGTCGCCGGCACTGACCCCTCGCTGCCACGGCTGCAACGGGTGGAGGGAGACCATGAGACCAAACCCTTCCGAGCTCATCCTGTGCACCAAGGCCGCCTTCGATGAGTGCCGCCAGCTCCGAAAACCCTCCCTCTCCCAGCTGTGCTGATGTCTTCCCCTGAGCATTGATGGGTGGTGTTCTCAGCGCCCTCGGACAGGAGCATCTGGACGCATGGGGTTTGACACATGAACGCAGCAGCGATTAGTAGCGACCAGGTAAAATTCCATGCAAGATGGGCGAGATGCAAAGAAGCCTCGAAGAGTTCAAGCTGAACGCGAAAGCGTGAATGGAGTTCGTGAAAAGCTGAAAACCCCGGGGAAACCTCTAGTGGGTGATTGCACTAGTGGGAAACCATGTATGGTGCAAATGTTTGTCGTTTCGTCCGTCACCTTCCTTGCGTCGATCCGATCCTTTTTTCTCACAACGAATCTGGAACAACTGTTTCGTCACGAACAGATCGAGCCGCGATTCACACGAATGGGACTCCTCTCATTTGTGCCAACGAGTTTGAGGCCGGTGGTGGTTGCGCTACTCGCCATCGTGGTGGTCATTTTGCTCCTCCGGCCGCGCAACAAGCCGGGCGAGGGCGGCGTTCACAACTCTCCAGGCCAGCAAGGAACCTCGTCCTCGTCCTCCGTCAGGTTGACCACGCGCGGCCCTGCCTTCAGCCTATCGACTGTGGGCACACTCCTCGAGTTTCGCGAAGGGCGCGTGCAGCTGATTCCGGGCGCGGTCGATGCCCTGCGCCGAATCAGTGCTGTCGCGGATGTCTTCCTGGTCACGCAGCTGCCCAAAGACACAGATGAGCTCGAGACCGCCTCGCTCGAGACAATGGCACGCGCTGGCCTCTTCGATGCAGGTGCATGCGAACGGCACAAGACCATGTTCTGCAGCACCGAGGACGGGCGCCGCGCCATGGTCCGACAGCTTGCGCCCGCGATACATTTGGACACGAGCCCCAAGGTTCTCCGTTACCTCGCGCCGCACCTTGCGCGTGTCGTGTACGTGGACCCAACACGCAGTAAGATCGACGCCGATGACCCCATCAAGGGATCCAGTATCGACTCCGCGAGCAGCCTTGCCGAGTACGCGTCTATTTTCGCCCCGACCGCAGCGTGAACCTGCCCGCGTCACCCGCCTCTCTCAAGAGAGGTGTTATTTCCTCCGAGATCTAGGAGGTGGACGGGAATAGCCGAGCGAAGCGCACTCGAATCCGACCGGGCGCGGATTGGTGGATAGGGAAAGCCCTCTTACCCGCGTACCGGATACGCGCCCGTTCTTGCCGCGGTTTCTGGAAATTACGCCGCCGATCCGGCGCGATAGAGGCGATAGCGCCGCGATAGCCCGCCACGATGCATATGGGCCGGATAAAATCGGTAAATCGCGTCATGGGTTTTACCGGCCGTAAAATTCCGTAGCCTTCTCGGCGTAATCTCGGGCCTGGAATCCAATCGTCTCCCCCAATAACTGTTTATATCCAAATTCCAATACCCGATTAATCGCCGCCGCGTCCGCCGAGCGCGCGTCCGGGCTCTGCCCGTGATAACGGTCGCTAGAACAGTGCTAGTTATCTGGTATGCCTAGTCTCACACTTGCGACGACTTCAAAGGACTTGTTCGGCGTCGCCCGTCGGCGCGTGGTCACGTCACTATTCGTGACCAAGTAGGTGCGATTAGCCGCGGAGCCGTAACGTCCGCGTGACGCAATGCAAACGTGTGAGCGTAGCCCCACCGGTCACGCCCGCGGCCTGGAGCTCTAGCACCATCTACTCACATGAATTTTGTGGACTTGAGCATCTGAGCTGGAGATACGAAGCCAGAGGCCGAGCGGTCGGCGGCGGTGTAGGCTGCCTGGCTACGGCTGGCGGCAGTTGTGCGCTCGATGACGGAGACGGTGGAGGCCGAGCGGCTAGCAGCTGTTGAACGGTCGGCGACGGAGACGTGTTGGGAGTAGTTGCTACTGCTGCCTGCACGCCGCCGCTGCAGGAGTTCCTGCTGCTGCTGCTTCTGCCGGTTGGCAGCAGCAATCGCCAACTGCAGATCGCTCAGCATGGTCTCCTGCCCATTCGTCGCAGCTTTGTACATCTGGGGGACATCTGGCTCTGGCTTGGGAGGCAGGTGGGGGTGCAAGTGCGCCTGGTGCTCTCGTGCCGCCTCCTGTCGCGTCAGGAGCACCGCCCGCGCGAGGTGCTGCCGCCACTTGTCCTCGGTGGCCACACGTGCTGCCTCTGCTGCCTTGATGACCGATGCTTGGGCTTCCGCCTCGACCTTGGCGAGGGCGTTGGCAACCTCTTTCTCAATGCGCCCACGCCACTCCGCGTCGAGCTCGGATCGCAGCTTCAGCAGAGCCGCTGGCATCGTATCGGGAGGGGTAGTTGCATGGTGCGTTGCCTCGAGCTCGCCACGTGACGGCTCGAGCTCGCCGGAGCTGAGCTCTGAGCTCAGGATCGAGATCTCGGCGTTGTGCCGCGCGCGTAGCTGCTCGTGCTCGCGCTCGTGCTCGCCGATCAGCGCCGCCTCGACCTCGCGCCGGAGGCGGAGCGTGGCCAGCTCGGCGTCGAGGGCCTCCACCATCGTCGAATCTCCTGGCGCCTCCCCCGTCAGCCTCTCCTGGAGCAAGTTGCAGTCTTCCTGCAGCGCCGCGAAGGCATGCTGGAGCCGCTGCACTTCCGCCTCGGCCCGTTGAAGCGACACCTCGAGGGCACTGCATCGGAGGCTCCCCTGCTGCCACTTGGCACGTAGCTCGCTTGCTTCCGCCTCGAGCACCTCAGTGCTCTGCTTGAGCTCTTCGGAGGTGCGCTCCGAGGCCGCAATCCGTTGCCGTTTCGTCTGGAGCTCGAGTCGGAGCTGCGCCTCGACGTGTTCAAGCTCGGCGATACGCTCGTCGCGGGAGGCGATCTCATGCAGCATCGGCGCCATCAGCTCGTCCACTTCACCCTGCTCGAGGCTCAGCTCGAGCCGCTCGCGCATCGGCGGGATCGCGTCATCATCGCTGGTCATCTCGGCGACAAGCCATGCCAAGCACGCTCGCTGAATCGCCGCTACGTCGACTGCGGCGGATGCAGTGAGTGCTCCTGCTGAGCTACCGGTACCTGCCGAGCTCGCCCGCTGGAGTGCAGCACCCATACTGGTAGCAGCACCCGTGCCCCTCGCCTGCTCGAGCGTCGCATCTGTGTCACTCCAGACAGCGTCAAGCACGGCGCGGGTCACAAGGTGAGCTGCAATCTCCTCATCCAACCGCACATGCAGCTGAGCGACGTCCGCAGCGGCCAAGCCTGCCGCGGCCGCCTGCGCCTCTGTTGCCTGCTGCTGCGCCTGGGACGTCTGCTGCTGCGCCTCAGCCAGAGCCTGCTGAGCACGGGCCAGCTCACGCATCGCCTCTGCACCGCGCTCGGAAGCGGCGGTCTCGGCTGCCCGGCTCTTGCGTAGTCGCTCGCGCATCGACTCGAGCTCGTCGGCTGCGGCGGCGAGCAGCACGCTCGCCGCGGCATGGCCCGGCGACTCTGTACCGGCACCGGCCCTCTTTGCTATGGGGCTGACAGGGTGCGAAGGCTCCGCGACAGCCGGCGGCGGCGGCAGGACGATCGCCCGAGAGCGGGGGGCAGAGCCGCCAGCAGCAGCTGCCAGCGGTGGGGGCGTCGAGAGCGAATCTTCGAGCCAACGGTCTTCGAGGATCTGCTTCGCCGTCAGGCGCATCGCTGGCGTCCGGTGGAGCAAAGCCATAGTGAGCGTCCTCGCGCTGGCCGACACGGCAGTCCATGCGGTCGAGAGGAAGGGCACCTCACTCTCCACAGTGCGGATGGATGCAATGAGCTCAGGCAGCCCAACATCCTGCGACAGGGGAGTGCACGAATGAGCTCAGACATGGGAGCTCGGGCAGATCCTCAGGCCGATCCTGCTACGGGAGGGTGGAGGCATGCCGAGGCATGCCGACGCGTGGGAGGTGATGGGATGAGGGACAGCCCCCCCGCGCACTGTCCAAGGTGGAGTGGCCAAGATGGAGCGCGGGCGCACCTGATTCCAGGGCGACTCCCCACTAAGCATCACGTACAGCGTCACGCCCAAGCTCCAGCAGTCGCATTCGACGCCGTACGAGGGTGGCGCCGCAACGCCAAATGAGGTCTGGCCGCGGTACCAGGCCGCGACCTCAGGCGCCATGTAGAGCGGCGTGCCTCTGAAGCCGCTCAAGGAAGCTTCGCCTATCACGCAGCGCGCAGCTTCGCCAAAATCGACGAGGCGGCAACACCAGCTGCTGGACGGCCCGCTGCCGGTGCGCGCGAGTCCGACGTGCTCCGGCTTCAGGTCGCGGTGCGCCCAGCCGAGGCCGTGCAGATGGGCGACGGCCGTGGCCACCTGCCGGAAGAGCAACCGCCCGTCCTTTTCTTGTAAGCGCCCGCCACGCTCCTCGATGAGGGAGAGCAAGTCCGTGTCGATCGCGTCGAAGGTCAAGGCGATCTGCGATGGCGTGCACAGGATGCCATGCAGCTGGGAGATGTGCATGTGTGGCGCAATGGTGCGCAGTGCTCCGACCTCGGCGCAGGCTTTGAGGAGGGCGCGCTCCGACTCTCTGATCATCTCGAGATTGAGCACCTTGAGCACCACGTTAGCATCGTCCGAATGACGCCGTGCTTGGTACACGGTGGACATCTGGCCCTCTTGACCGAGTTGCCGATGGATGACAACGGCCTCGGAAAGATGGCCGCAGCCTGTCGGGACTCCATCTGGCACATCGAGCAGACGCGCCACGAAGTCGGGCGCCAACTTCATCGATGCACGCAGCGCTGCCAGACGAGCCTGTGGCGTGCTTGGCTGCGCCGGTGAGGACTCTGCTGGTCGGCTCTCACTGCTTCCTGGCAGCCTCGGTCCAGGCGATGCAGGCACAGACGCCGCTGCTCTTCTTAGCGAGTGATCGCTCGGCGACGCTACGCTCGATGCTTTGCGCCGTCGAAAGAACGATGACATGGCGCTCCGGCTCGCCGCGAGCAGGGAGAGCCGAGGCTCCCATCGCGTGTGTGCAACTTGAAGACTGCAATGAATATTCTCGAATCTCGACTGCGCTGTGAAAGAAACCCCGCTTGCCATGGCTTGCCCGCTGTGTAGTGTGCGCCAGGTGTGCGCGCACCACATTTAGCGGTCAGTGCCAATCAAAATCGTGATGAATCTAGATGAATCCTCCATGTGTTCATGTGGTAACCGTAACTACCGCCCGCCTGCCTTTGCAGTGGGTGACTGGGACCATGAACCATTGAACCACGAGGTGCTCTCACCGACTCTCGCTCTCGCTCTCTCGACCTTTACTCGACCTTCATTCGACCTTCACTCACCAACCAGTCGGCCAGCCTGAATGGTAAGTGCCATAGCCTTGCACCAAGGTTGATTCCTCGCTGCCCTTCAGTACCTCAAGAGCGGCTGATTGCTGCCCGTCTCTCGCGGCCAATGCCTGCTCCACGACGTGCACGACCATTTGCGGATGGATCGCGTCATAGGAGCCGTTGGGAGACTCGGAGACGATAATGAAGTAGAGCAGAGCAAACACGGAAGCGTAGCCTGCGTACAGAGCGGAATTGGTCATACCCGTCTTTCCCGGATTCGGATGTCCTGACACGAACTCAATCACGGCCGCGCCCTCTTGGCAAAAGATCATATTCGATTGTTGCGCGCCGTGCGGACCAACGACCACTGCGGCTTCCCAAAATGCTCTTGCCTGTTCGACGTACGGCTCCGTGCCCAAAAACTCGTGCACGCGCCATCTTGTACTTCCTGAGAAGCGCGCGGAGATTGCAGCCATGATGCCCTTCTGATTCTTGACGCTGCGCCCGCCATGGCATCTTGCAACTGGAGCCGCGCTCCTATTTGATGTGGCCGGTCGTTCACACAAGTTGCGATTGAGCACGAGGATTCTGGATGGGAGTGGAGGTTGTCTTGGTGGATCCGTGAGTGGACCCGAAGATGGGACGCGGCTTAGGCGTGCATGGAAGGCCTCGCGCAGCTTGAGCACGTGCCAAAAGTTCCTGTACACACTTGGGCTGCAGTCGAATGTGGCGCGGTCAAGGTGCACGGCTGGACCCTCCCACTGCCTCACGTACGGATAGTGCTGCAGTTGATCGACGCTTATTCCCAGAAGCTCGAGCATGTTGACAAGAATGGTGGCTGGCCCGTTGCCGAAGAACCCGTCCACACATGTCCTGCTTCTCATGTTGAGGTAGGCCTGGGTGCCGTCGGCAGGAATGCACAAATTCTCGAGCAGCCGCACTCGAGAGACCAACGAGTGATGCTTCCGGCTCAGCAGGTCGAGCGCGAACGCCACCGATCCAAGCGTCTCGTAGAGCGTGTGGTAGTACGCGATACCCATCAGGTTGCGCCCGATCACGGCGTGTCCTCCACACGAGACTACATTCGTGGGGCGCGCGTTGCAGTTGTGAGGGCACGCCTCATCGTGCGCTCGCTGCTCAGACACAACCTCGGGGGGCAGATAGTAAGTCGAGCCGTTGGCGCTTTGCATGCGGCGTGCGTGACCCCAGACGAGGACGTCCTTCAATGAGCAGACCATCGGCTTGAAGCCTTGGAGCTGCTCGATGCATGCTGCTTTGCGAGCGCGTCGGCTTGCGACCTGCTCGGAAGTGGGTTGCTCACGACTCGAAACCCATGATGACGGCGCGTACTTCCGAGCAAACAAAATGCGTGCGCGGTCGCTCCACCACGAGGTGTTCAGCGCATGCGTTGGTGGTGCAAGATGAATTCGGATCCCATCGCAGGCACGCTCTAGGTGGCGGAGACCAATTCCAGCTGGGAGCGTGTCCTTGCTCCGATGCTGTTGCCATCGACCCGGGTTCCAGTCCACGCGCGCTTCTGGAAGGCATGCATTGTGTGCGGCCGTGGGCCTTGCAAATCGACTGCTTCTGCACTGCTCCGCACCAAAGGAAGGCATGTAGCTCGCAAAGCGTCTGCTGCTGTTTGCGAACACTGCGGTGGCATGCGGACCGCGCCAGCTTTGCATTGGGTATTTGGTGAGTCCTGGGCATGGGCAGGAGGCCACACCAGATGGGCACCACGCTTGAGGCGCCATGGCCTACAAAAGATCTTGATCTTGTGTGGATTCGCATGCGGAACGGTCCTTTTAGGCCGCGTGTGCATGCACACCGCTCGGGTTTTGACCAAGTGTCCAAGAGTCTCTTTGAATACATTTTGTGCAGCAACCTGTAGCAACCTGTATCACATCAGTCACACACATCCAGTCCAAATCGCATTACGTTTTCACTTTATAAACGGCTCCAGATCGCCAGCACCGCAGCAGTCCGAAGAGATACGCAGGAAGAAGATGCGGTTGTGCCGCAGCCCGCACAACACGCGCGCGAGCGAATCCCATTATGCAGACACCCAGCGAGACTGGCCGGACATCGCCGTCGCTATCGCCGAAGCGCATCATCGCTCTCATAGTCGTCAGCCGAGACGAGCTTTGCTGCAGCACGGTCAGCAGTGACGAGCTTCGCTGCTGAGACGCGACGGAGCACCGCCTCTTGCACCTCGGCATAGACCTCGGCCACCGGGATGAGCACCGCCTTGCGCGTCGCGGGATCGTGCATGCAAACTTCATCCATGACTGCCTCGACACTTGCCAACAGGTACTTGGACGATTCAGCACTGCCCTCGAGCTCCTCCAGCCACTGCTCGAGCTCCGAGACGTGCTTGTCGAGCTCTTGCTGCATCACCTCTTCCGCCTCTTCGAGCGGCACGAGGCGGCTTCCCGGCACGATCAATTCTTGCGGCGCACCTTTGGTTTTATTCACGCCTCGGTGACTCGGACCAGCCACGTGAATTGTGTACGTACGCAGCATCGGGTCGTCGTAGTGCTTCTCTTTGGAAGACGAGGGCTGGACAGTGGCGATGCCTCGGGAGCGAGTTCGGTCGTCCAAGTACCAGCAACGGCATCCCACGGACAGCACGGACGCTGGTGGCGGAGCTCCCGCACTCCGGACCTGCACGGTCGCAAGCGCCATGGCACTCTTGAGGATACCCAGCTGGCTGTCGGCCGTCTGCAGCAAGATGGCGCTGTGCACGTGAAGGCACGTCTGAGCTGCCGCAATGAGGCTCGAGCGCGCGGCGCCGATCGCCGAGGAGCGCTGTGCGCGCATCATCCCAGGGAATCGCAGCGCAACGTCCTGCGGCGGGCACAACCAGCGGAGTGCTGCGCACAGTGCGGAGCGTAGTGCAGATTGGCCTCCCAGCTTCGTCAACCAATCGACGCAGAGCCCAGCTTGCACCTCGGGGCTGCCTAGGGCACTCACTACTGTGCACAAGCTGCCCTGCAAAACGGCCGCAACACGGGCCCAGTAGGCCGAGCCGCAATCAGACGGGCGTGCGATGGCCAACCCCCCTAGAGCACGCAACGGCCCCAACCGCCCAGGGAGTGGTCCTCCCGACGGCAGCCGGGCGGCGAGCGCTCTCTCCTCTTTGCTCGTGGGCGGCACCGCGCGTTCAAGCTCCTCAGGCGCAAGCATGAGCATCTCACAGATGCTCTGGAGCGGTTGGCGCACGAACTCGTGAAGCGGCTGACCCATTCTCGCTACAAGCTGCCCGCCCGCGAGCCGACACACTTGCTCGAGCAGTTGCAGCGCAGCGCGCTGCTCACGAAGAGCCTCCAAGCTCTTGTCGCCAGCGGCCGAAGCGCGAAGTCGATCGCGCTCGCGCACGATCAGCTCCAGAGCCTGCGTAAGTGCGCCGCGCGCGGCCAGGCTGCTCGCATTTCGCAGCGCGCCGGCGGCGATGGCGAGCATCATGTACCACGCGCGATGCTCGGGTATGGGTTCGCCCCCGCTGCTGTACCGCCGACCTTCGGGATCGCGGCTTGGCAAGGTCGCCAAGAGACGCGACATCAGCCCAGCAGACAGAAGCTCGTCTGCAAGGTGGGAGGTCGCGACTAGCGCCAAAAGGGAAGGCAGCAATGAAGGCACGTGTCCAATGGACTTGGACCTGCCTTGGATGGCGTCCAGGATCCCTCGCGTCGCCATCGGAGTGTTGACGGGTTGCGTGGCTGGCAGCAGGTGAGCGAGAATGCCGACGCGAACTGCGAGAGGCTCCCCTTGTAATCCTGCCGAGCTGAGGGAAAGAGTCACACGCGGGACCAACTCGTCCAGGGCTGCACACACGGATTCACGTCCAAGGCCGAGATCCTCTTCCAAGGTCTCGTCCAAGCTCCGGATCGAGCCGAGGAGCTGCAGCAGACTGCACAGCAGCGACGTGCTGAGTGGGGAGACGCGCTCGGGGAATGCGCCCAGAAGCGCTTGCGCGATGCCGTCTCGAAGCTTCACAGCATCTCGACCGTCGAGCAAGCACATACTCCCGACCATCCCCCCTGGGCCGCAACGCTCGGCTCTGCACAGGAGCCGCAGTGAAGCCAGCAGAATGGTGGCGGCGGCGTAGCAGCGAGAGCCGCTTGGATCGGTGAGAACATGGGAGGCGAGGCCCTCACCCAGGGACAGTACGAGTGCACGCAATGCACGATGCAGACGGGGGTCGTCGCCAGGAGCCACAGGGCCCATGCTTGAGGGCCAGAGAATCGCGCACAGAGCCTGCGGGGCTCGCTCAATGAGGCGACCTTCGGTGTCGCTGAACCAGCCGTGGGGATCGAGACGGCGCTTGTGCTGGCCGCCTGACAGAGAGATGAGGAAAGAGCATCTCATCGGCGGCCCCGTAGTGCAAACTTTAAGGGTCGACGCCGAGCTGCCCGACCCCTTCGGCGATGCTTGCTCGTGGTGGAGCGCCAGGGCAAGCACAGCCATCACTTCTTGCACGTGCGCGGCGCGCCTATCGAGAGCTGCGGCGGCGTCCTCGCTCTTGCTCTTGGTCAAGATACGCTGCTGCTGCTCAAGATGCGATTCCTCGCGCGCAAGCAGAGCGCGGACGGCGGCCAAGGCGGCCGAGGCGGCGGTGCCGGCAGTTGAGGCCGGCGGCTCGGCAGCCGCCATCGCCTCTGCCGCCGCTCGCTCCAGTGCCTGGACCGCACTGTTCAGTGACACCATGGCAGCTTGGCGCGAAGGATCCGCCTCCGCGGCTCCTTGATCGGCCAAGCCCGAAGCTTGGAATGAGTTGAGCAAGTTGAACAGCCGCGAGCTGACTTCAAGACGGGCCCCAAGGACACTTGCGGGCTCCTTGGCGTCTGCACGGTGCTGCTGGCACTCGGAAAGGGCAGCAACACATTCGTCGAAGCGCTTATTGACAAGAGCGTCGATCACTTTGGCGACGCCAGCTGCGAGGCTCTGTTCAGCCGTTGCCGCACGAGCTCGAACGCGCCGCAACTGCATCAGAAGAGAGGAGTGCACCTTTTGAGCGGCGTTCCAGGCGGCGGGCGAAGAGAGTGCGGCGGTTTCCAACCAGCGCAGAAGCGCAGCCCGGTCGGTGGACGCTGGCGAGCTCTGTGGGGCCTCCTCGGGAGTACGCGAAGCGCGGAGTGCCATCGCTTGCTGCGCCATGCTCCCCCTCGCACACGCGAGCTGAGCCAGTGCGAAATGCATGTGCTTGTGGCGCACCTCGAGGCGTCGACTCGTCTTAAACACCGCCTTGAACTCCTCAAGCGAGATCTTCCCATCGCCGTCCGTGTCGTGCTGGTCAAGGATCGTCTTCGCCTCTTCGATGGTGACGGGTTTGCCAGCTTTGGTGAGTGCTTCTTTGAGCTCTTTAACATCAATGAGACCGTCGCCCGACGTGTCCATCGACTTGTAAAAGTGCTCGGACAGCTCCTTGTCCGTGATCGCCCCACGCTGGCTCCCGTCGCCGATTGGCATCGAGGCGACTTTGGCCAGGGACTGCGCAGCTCCCAGGTCCAGTTTGCCCGTACCCTGACCAAGTGACGAACCTGTCTGCCCCATCCCCGCCGATGTGCCGGCGCTCGAAACGACGCCTCGATAGACGGCGTCCGAGTCCAGGCGACGGCGTGCCGAGTTCGCTTCTTGTTCGGCCGTTGCGATGGCGCTCGTAGAGCCGTACAGCATCGTGGAGGGATGCACTTGAGCGGCCAGCGATCGCAGTTCATCGGGCGATTCGTGACCATCGTGAAGATCCGGCGGCGCTGTGGCACTGTGATTCTTGAGTAGCTGATTACGTTCATTGAGATTGGCGATGGCCTTGCTGATCGTGCTTTGAGCCTGTGGCGAGGCCAGCGGAGATGACTTTGGCTCCTTGATGGCGTTGAGGCGTTTGGCCACGTGCTGAGCGAGTTCATGCAGCAGTCCGACGGACTTGCCGTCCATGCGATCTAAAGACGGGTGGAGGGATGCCACTAAGCGCCACGGAAGCGCGTGCTTCCGAACTGCCACCACCGGGTGGAGGGCGAGTGTTTGCTGAGCGAGCAGCTCTGCTGCGGCGCTCAGTGTCTCCGCGTGGTGCTGCAGCTGTCGCTCATCCGAGCATTCTTGGATCCAATCGGCCTGATCCCTGGCGAGCTCGCGGATACGAGACTCCATGAGGCTTTCCACAGGATTCCTCTCGCTGACGCCGCTCAGCCAGCCCGGCGTGTGGTCTGGTTCGTCGGTAGATGTGGACGCCGTCGGGCTTGCAATCGGGCTTCGCCGAGAAAGCATGGTGATGAGCCCACACCAACTCTTCACCATAGCAGCGTGGGCCCCGAACGCAAGCCCCGCTGCGTCTGCCCGAGATGCTGCTCGCACGAGACGTCCCGCTGCGTCTGCACGAGATGCTGCTTGCACGGGAGCAGCCACCTGCATGGCGCGGCTGCTCGTCGACCGATGCGCACTCACTGCTGGCTGATACGCCGCAAGCTGCTCGAGCGGCCGGTCCCGCTGCCGCTGCTCCAACGGGCCGCTGCTCCAGGTGCCCTCTACATCGCCCAGCACAGCGGGCATCGGGTCGTCATCAAGCGCTGTCTCAGCGACCGTCCGGTCCCGAGGGCGCCAGTGATCAGGGCTGCCATGAAAAGCTTCGAACTCAGCGTCGAACTCAAACTCAGCGTCCTTCAGACGCCATGCGCGCACCTGCAGCGTTTCGATATCAAACAGTGGCACCGACGAGAGGAGGCGTTGGCGACCACCTGCCCAGAGCTCATACAATGCGCACGCTGGCAGCTCCTCCTCATCTTGCATCCAGGATGCATCCACACGAGGATGCACTCGGGCGCACGGCACAGCCAGGTTGGGAAGCATCGCCACAGGCGCCGGCCCGCCGCTGAGATTCGCGGCGTCGTAGCCCAACGAGTCGTGCATCCGTTGCACCTCACGGCTGAGTACCTCTGGCTGAGAGCGCGTCGCGGCCATGATCATCGCATTCGACAACTCCTCGGCGCCAGATGGGAGCTTGTCCGTCGAGGAGTCCGACGAGGCGTGAGGAGCCAGCCACTGCAGTGTCTTCTCAAGCAGCGTTGCCGCAGCTGGAGCAAGCGCCATATCCTTGATATGGACAACTGGCACTGCAAGCGCGATTTCTTGCGTGAGGATGTCGATGGCAAGGGCATGGCAGAGCCACGTCTGCCCGCGGACTATGCCAGACGAGGCGCCGAGCGTCCGAGGGAATCGCACGGACGCGCCGAGCGAGCGCCAGAAGAGGTCGCTGCTGCGTAGGAGGCGGAGCACAGTTGAGTGCTCAGCTGGGCGACGAAAGAGCTCGCGGATCAGAGCCAACGCCTGCAGGCAAAGTCCCTCGACCAGTCGTAAGCCATGGGTGTAGCCGCAGCTTTGGGGGACGACGGCCATGGATCCCACAAGGAGCACAAAGGGCCCCAACGGCCCCAACGGCCCTTTGTGCAAATCCGCACCGTCCGCGGGCTGCTTTTGGCCGTTTTTGGCCGATGCGTTACCCTCAGCCTTGGCCGCCTCCTTTTTGGCCGCCTCCTTTTCGGCCGCCGCCTTATCGGCCGCCGCCTTCTCAGCCGCCGCCTTCAGCTCCTTCCAGGGCTTCCACACGCCACCCAACCGCGCGGCGGCAGTTGGTGACGTCGATCGAGGCGCGCAGCGCTCGAGCTCCGCTGGCCGGTCAGTGATCCACCCCGCGTGTCCCTCGAAGTCCACGGTCACCTTGCCGGCCTTGACCTCCTTGACTGTGCCTATCATATCCTTATTCACCGAACCCCACCCCGTCTCAGGCTCCTCGCATGCATCGTGGACTTTCACCGTCTCTCCGGGCCAGAGCCCGCCTCGGCAGAGCGCATCGAACAGCTGATGCTGGGACTCGGCAGCGGCGCCGAGCAACTGTAAAGCCGCAGATGCGCAGTCGGCCGCCACCGAAGCTTCGAGACACGTCTCGTCCGCGTACAGGGTGCCAACGCTGTCGTTCATGGCGACAGGCCGGAAGTAGTAGGAGCCCACCTTGACAAAATCTTGTCGGCGCAGCTTGGGGCCGAGCCCGAACTCTGCGAATTCTTCGCCACTGAACTCGGTCTTCTGCCGCAGCGCAGCCACGAGGTCCACGCTGTTGAGCTCATTGCCCTCACTGGGCTTTGACGTGCCGACGTTGCTCCACTTCAAGCCCAGAGGAGTGGCTGAGGTGAGCCAGTCCTCGAGCGTGTAAGAGAGCGAGGCATCGAGCGGGCTGAGGTGACGCAGCAGCTCCGCTTCCGCTGGCGCTGCGTGGAAAATGAGGGCGAGGCAGCGAGCTGCAAGCGGGCCAATGCTTGCCACGTCGACGGGACACAGCGGCAAAAGCACCTCGAGCCTGGCCACATCATGGACTTCGGTCAGCGAGGGTGACAGGTACTCGCTCGTCTCCTCCATGTCGCGCGCAATCTCGACCAGCTTATCGTGCAGCAGCATGCACGTGGCAAGGCACCTTATCCCCGAGCTGGGCCCAGGATGCAGGAAGGCATCGTGCAAGCTGTGGCGGCGGCCATGCGTCGCCTGCAGCAAGCGTGCCAGCAGGCCGAGCGTGCCGGCGAGCACACGCAGCATGGCGTGTGCGTCGCGTGCGTCTGCAGCGTCAAAGGCGGCTGCCACACCCCACTGCTGCCGCAAGTGCAGCTCGGCTTGCAACGGACCTGTGACCCAGCGTAGCACGTCGAAGAGGCCCTCGTGCGCAACGCCGCTACCAAGGAGGAGGTTGGTGACATGCGCAGCAGCCCCACCACCATCATCGAGCAGTGCTATGAGCATTGCGAGAACTCGCAGCTTACGCTCGTACTGCCAACCCGGCTCGCCACCTCCACGAGCCGGGAGCAAGTGCGCCACCACGAAGTGGTAAGCGTCGAGCAAAGGCGGCGGGCGCGCGCGGCGCGCTGAGGAAGGTAGCATCGATGCAGAGGCAAGGGTGTGAAGCAGCTGGAGCAGCATTGCGGCGTGCCGAGCGTGGTCCCGCTCCGGAAGCCACGGAGTGTCGGACCATAGCGACGGAGTCCGCTGGAGCAGCATGGCCAAGGGCTGCGGGCTGTGCTTGGCGAGTGCTGCCAGCAGCTGCAGAGTCAGCAGCAGAAGAGAGGGATGGGAGCTGTTGAGCGCCGTGCTGAGCACTGGGCTCTGCTCGGTGCCTAGACGCCGCTCGCGTTGCTGCTCCAGATGAGCGCACAGCGGAAGCAGGCTGACCAGCTCGGCGAGCGGCACTATCGGCGCGAGTGCCTCCGGCGCGTGCGCGAGCAGCGCGAGGGCCCCGGCCGCCGCGCTCTGCACCGAGTCGCTCGCGGTTGGCCCAGCATGACGAAGCGCAGTGATTGCAGCGCCAAGAATTGGCGCGAGGTCGAGCGGCTGCTCCGCGGGCAACTTCCACTCGACAAAGGCGAGCGGCTCACCCGTGGACGGGTCCAAGAGACGTCGCCCAAGCGTGCCAGCAGGCAGCCTGTAGTTTGAGGCCGCGGGGAAGCCGATGGCAGGTAGCGGAACTTTGACCTCGAGTCTGTTTTGAGGGCGTAGCTCGAGCACGCCGCTCGTCTCGCTGTCCACAGGCAAGGCGGTGCAGACGTTACTGATGTTGCGCGCGTATTTCCACACGTCCTCGGGCGAGTCGGCGCACAGGGCGGCGAGGAGCGCGGTCAGTTGGCGCCCCTGTGCTGGAAAGCGAGCACTCTCGAGCAGACCGAAGAAGGAGGAATCATCGTTCGCAAACCGCTGGCACAGCTCAGGCCGACCTTCGAGCACGGCCGCGAGGAGCAGCGCCAGGGTCTCATGGTGCGCTGGCCACCCTCTGTCTGCTGGCCTCTCTGAGGGCCTTCTGTGAGAGATCGAGCCGGGGGCGGCGAGTGCGTCCGGGCTGCCCGCTGCTCCAGGCGGAGCTCGCGTCCCAGCATGGATGCGCTCTTGTGAGAGCATATCCTTGACGAGCTCGAAGTGCACCCGGCGCGCGATGTCGGAGAGCTCCTCCTGTGGATCATCCGAGCGGAAGCCGCGCGTGTGCTGGAACAGCTCGAGGCTCCACGCGAAGCCACCCAGAGCCTCGCCGTCGGCGGCGAGGCTGTCTACCTGCTCGTCAAAGCGCTCATCTTCGGGCGCCACCTCCAGGACGACGACGCACCACGCAAGGAGCAACGCCCCCAGTGCCCTGCCTCCCGCATGGACTGCACTTGCATTTCGCCCCTTCTCGAGGAGGTCGGCAATCACCTTTTGATGGCGCTTGAACACCGCCTCCGCGCGCCTGAGCTCGGATGATGGCGCAATCAGAGAGGCAATCAGAGAGGCAATCAGAGAGGCAATCAGAGAGGCAATTAGCGGCGCGCCTGAGCTCGGGGTGGAGCTTGCAGTAACGCTTCTCGCACAGCGTCGCGGCCATCAGCGCGAGCGTCGCTAGCTGGGCGCGACGCTCGGCGAGGAGGGTCAAATCCGAAGGACGCACGCCGCCAGGGCGAGCGAGCGACGTGCTTGGTAGCCGCGTAGCAAGCGCGCCGGCGCGAACTGCGAGTGGCGCCCCCTCTACTTGCGAGGGCCAGGGGGCGAGCAGTGGCGAGAGTGCCTCGAGCAACGGTTCCATCGTGGTCGTCTCCTTGCCCACGATGACTTTATGCAGCGCCGAGGGCCATCCTTCTCGAGCGGCGTCTTCTTGATCTGGAAGAAGGCCGCTGACGAGCGAGTCGGGATGGAGCACGGGCATGTAGTGCAGCAGCACGAGCACTCCGAGTACCTCGCACCGCTCTCTTTCCACGTGCATCGCGAGAAGCGCCTCCACCTCGCCCAGCCACGTGCACCGCGCATCCTCGACAGCAGCGTCCACAGCAGCGTGGGCGCCCTTGACATTGAGACGCGCCGGTAACCGTGCCTCAAGGTCCTCCCTCCGGCTGCAGAGCGAGGGTATGACCTTCTTCACCAGGCGCCGTGGCAGCCCACCCTCGAGAAGGCGTGTGACACTTGCACACACAATCGAGTGGAGCTCGGAGTTGAAGTTGAAGGCGATGAGGAGCAGCTGGTGAATGCAGCGCAGGAGCAGGCAGCGCTGCTCGTGCGCGTACCGTAGCAGGGCTAGCTCCGCGTTGAGGGGCTCGAGCAGCGCGCGTGCAGTAGCGCCGTGTGGGGCCGGCGTGGCCACTGCTTTTTTCTCGAATGCTTGCGCATTGTTGGGCGCTTCCTTCTTGAAGGAGATGAGCATGCTGTCCGCCGCTGTGTTGTCCATCTGAAGGAGCGTACTGGCCGCGAGCACCTGCGCCCGCTCATCCGCTGGCAGCTTCTCAAGCCAGTCCGGCGCCTTTGCGTCCTTGGCGAGTGCCGCGAAAGTGGGCCGCGTGGGAGGTTTTTCTGCCGAAGTCTCGCGCTCGAGCGTGAAAAACGAAGGGTGGGGCTCGAGCGTGCGCAGCAGCTGGTCTTCATGCAGCAGGAGCAACTGTTTGATGGAGTCCTTATCGGTGCCGCGGTGCAGACGGTGGAGAAGCGTGCGCAGGAACGAGAAGCCGCTCTTTTCTCTCTCCATCGTCGAGAGAGCCGCGCAGCGACGAGAGCCGAAGAGAGACGCGAGAGAGACGCGCAAACGAACGCCGTACTGGGCACAAATCGCCGCGCGCTGCTCACGTCCCGATGTACCGAAACGTCCCTCGACAATTGATTTAGACGCGCACCGAAATCGCAATCTCAAACAAAGAGAGATGATGATGAGCATCCTCACGCCGCTCATCCTCTCGTGGTCGATGCCGTCGTCGAGGACGATGACGGGTCCCACGGCCGCTCCCGCGCGGCTTTCGCTGCGGTGTGTGGCGGCTCCGTGCATGCAGGCGGTGCCGCCTCTGAAGGTGGTCATCGCGGGCGGTGGCGTTGGCGGACTGACGACATCGCTTGCCATGCTCAAGGCAGGTTTCGACGTGACGCTGTACGAGAAAACGCAAAAGTACGCGCGCTTCGGTGGACCGATCCAGTTTGCAAGCAACGCGCTCTCAACACTCAAGGCCATCGACGAGAATCTCTTCGCACGCGTGATGGAGAAGTTCACTTTCACGGGAACACGCCGGTGTGGCATCAAGGACGGCTTGCGCGCGGATGGCACGTTCCGCATGACGAATGTGGCGGACCCCAAGTACTTGATTGACCCTGGCGTGCCTGCGGACTGGTACCTCGAGTTCCCGCTGCGCCAGTGCGCCGATTTCTTCCAGCTGCCGTACACTGGCGTCATCAACCGGCCAGACCTGCAAGAGATCCTTGTCGAAGAGTGTCGGAAGCTCAAGCCCGACTTCCTCGTCAACGGCGCGCCTGTCGCCGCGTACGAGAACACGCCCGAGGGCGTCTCGGTCCGTTTGAAGGACGGCACCACCATCAGCGCGGACGTGCTCGTAGGCTCAGACGGCATCTGGAGCGCGGTGCGCGCGCAGATGTATGGCGAGGGTGAAGTCAAGGGCCTCTCGGCTGACGGCCGGACGCAACAGGGCTGCCCCTACTCAGGGTACACAGTCTTCGCCGGCGAGTTCGTGCCCGAGCGCGTCGAGGACTTCCGCGACTACTACGAGTGCGGCTACAAGGTGTACATCGGCCCTCGCAAGTATTTCGTCACGTCCGATGTGGGCGATGGGCGCGTGCAGTGGTACTCGTTCCTCGCGCAGCCACCCAACACGCGGCGGGCAGGCGACAGCTGGGAGGGCGGCGCGTCGACGGAGAAGGAGGGAACCGACGTGATCTCGTATCTCAAGGGCCTGCACGAGGGCTGGACGGACGAGATCCACTACGTGCTCGACAGCACGCCAGCTGCAGCTGTCGAGCAGCGCGATCTGTACGATCGGTGGCCCGAGTTGTTCCGATCGTGGGCTGACGGCTCCGCAGTGCTGGTGGGCGACGCCGTCCACCCGATGATGCCCAACCTCGGGCAGGGCGGCTGCCAAGCCATCGAAGATGCATTCGAGCTCACCAAGGCCCTCAAGGAGGCTGTCCTAACCTCCGACGCTGCCGTCCCGCGCCCAGAGCTCACGCGCGCGGCGCTGCAGACCTTTTACAAGCGTCGCGTGGCGCGCTGCGCCGGCGTCTCGCTGCTGTCGCGGCTCGCCTCGGATCTGATTGTCAACTTTTTCGACACGCCGTGGTCGCCTCACGATTCTCGCGGTAACAGCGCGCTGGGGTACCTCACGTTCGCATGGAAGCCGCTGCTACAGTTCGTCATCTTCCCTCTCCAATTCCTCTTCCTGTACTCGTACCACCCCTCGGGCAGCATGGGCGATCTGCCCAAGCGCCTCGAAGCCGCCTGGCGCACACGTCACAAGCCCGCCGCCGAGGCGGCGTTCGCAAAGGCGGCCAAGGAAGGACAGGCAGTTGGCGCCCCCTCGTTTTTCTCGGCCTCCAAGAGCTGATCGTGAGAAAGGTAAGAACATCACAACGCAAGTTCCCCTCTGCGGATTTATAGAAGTTTCCTGTGGGAGATCCAACACAAAACACCACATGTCGCTAATCTCCCTCATGGCGATGTCCCTCACGTTAGCGCGTCCACTGCGACGTGGAGGTGGGTGCAGTCTCACGATGAGCTCAGCGCTCTCCATTCCAGTGTCTCCCCGCCGTGCACGGAGCTTGTACTGCTGCGCGCCTGCGACTGCCGGGGCAACGGCAGCGGTGCTGGAGCCGGCAGCGCCCACAGAGCCTGCGGTGAAGAAGCGCGTGCTTTCCGGCGTGCAGCCAACGGGCATGCTGCACCTGGGAAATTACCTCGGAGCGATCCGCCAGTGGGTCGCCAACCAGGAACTGTACGACAACTACTTTTGTGTCGTTGATCTGCATGCCATCACTGCGCCACACACACCGAAGGAGCTCACCAAGGATACGTACCGGACCGCTGCGCTGTACCTTGCGAGCGGGATCGATCCGGAGCAGTCGCGCATCTTTGTGCAGTCTCACGTGACCGCTCACGCGGAGCTGATGTGGCTGCTCAACTGCGCGACGCCCATGGGCTGGCTCGAGAAGATGATTCAGTACAAGGAGAAGTCGGCGAAGCAAGGTGCCAACTCTGAATCGGTGCGCCGCATCCTCTACTCATGCTCACCCGCCATCGCCGCTGACCGTACCGTCGTCGCGCGGCAGGTGAGTGTCGGCCTCTTCGACTATCCCGTGCTGATGGCGGCCGACATCCTCCTGTATCAGACGCAGCTCGTTCCCGTGGGAGAGGATCAGCGCCAGCATCTCGAGCTCACGCGAGATATTGCTCGCCGGTTCAACGACCAGTATTGTAAGAACAAGGAGCGCAAGACATTCGTCGAGCCGGAGGCGCTCATCGTCAAGTCGAACGCCAGGGTGATGAGCCTTCAGGATGGGAGCGCGAAGATGTCCAAGTCTGCCGAGAATGACATGAGCCGCATCAACCTTCTCGACCCGCCGGACGTGATCGCACAGAAGATCAAGCGCTGCAAGACGGACTCGGTCAAGGGGCTGTCGTACGACCCGGCGCGCCCGGAGGCGGTCAACCTGCTTGGCATCTACGAGGCGATGAGCGGCAGGTCCCGCGCGGAGGTCGAGCTAGATCTCGAGAGCATGGCTGGCTGGGGCACGTTCAAGCCGCTGCTGACGGAGGCGACCATCGCGCACCTCGAGCCGCTACAGAAGCGGTACAACGAGATCGTAAGCGAGACGGAGTACCTGACCAAGGTACTCAAAGAGGGCCAGGAGGCTGCTGATGAGGTTGCTTCTCGGACGCTCGCCGACGCGAAGAGAGCAATGGGCTTCACGCTGCTTGGAGATAAAAAGCTGCCCAAACTGTGAGATTGCATGCCAGCGCCGCCTCACGCTTGGGATGGCCAGGCAGACACAGTGCACGTGTGATGTGAAACGTCGACGTCGCCGCTGCGGCCTGTGCGCGCCTGTCGACCCGGAGCGTCGCCCGCTACTTATATACTGAATCTCGCACAGCGCGTCCCGCCCCGCGCGCGCCGCTGGGCCGGGGTGTGGAAAAAGTGTAAAGTCTTGAGACGACATGAGCGGCTCGACTCGTTTTCGGCCCGTGACGTGCTCGACCTCACACGCCGCGGCACATAGGGTTACTCTAACTCCTCCACACCCGCCGCGGCACCGCCGGTCGCCGGCCGCGCGGTGCGGAGCGCACGGTGCTAGTATAGAACAGCGTCATCGAGTCACGCTCGAAGCATCGATGCGGAGAAGACTGCGCGCCCGCAGTCCCAGGGCCAGTCCCAGAGAACGTGTCCCAATATCGAGTGCACCGCCGTCTCTTATCCTGTGAAGCGCTCATACACATACTGTGGCCATGCATCGACTGGAAGGGCCTTGGCGATCACGTCGCGGTAGAGCTCCTCAATCGGGAGATTATTGAGCTTCACCTTGGTCTGCGCCGCCAGCAACACCTTGACGAGCAGGCACGTGTTGTGGAAGAAGCGTCCCTTGACCTGCGAGTCGAGCGACACACCGTCCGGCACCAGACCCTTGGTGCTCGTCAGGGCCTCGGCCACTGGATCAATGCCCGCGAGGCGCTGCGCCTGCATCAGGGCTGCTTTGGTCGTCTGCAGCTCCATCGCCAGCTCCTCGTTCTTGCGCCCGAGCTGCGAGCCCCCTATCTTGATCTCGAGCTGTGCCGCCTGCAGCTTCTCGGCGAGCACCATGATCTGCTCGTCGCGGGCCGCGCACTCGCGCTGGAGCAGCGCGTGCTTCTCATCGGTGGCTCCTGCACGGCCCTCCTTGGCGAGCATCTCCTCCTCCAGGACGGCGATGCTCTGTCGCAGCAGTGCGACTTGCTCGTCCTTGGCCCGCAGCTCGTCCGACAGCGCCTCAACGCTCGCCCCGAGCGAGGCCTCCGCGCCGCCCGCATGGCGCAGCTTGCCCATGGCCGCAGCCTTGAGCTTCGAGCGCACGTGCTCCAGCTGCTCGTCCTTGGCGGTGACGGCCACCTCGAGGCTCGAGATCCGCCCGTGCGCGGCGGCGAGCTCGGTGGCGCGTGCCTCGCCCTCGAGGGCTGCCTGGCGCAGATGGGCGTGCAGCTCGTCCGCCCGGTCACTGCGTGCCCGCACCTTGGCACGCGCCGCCTCGAGCAGCTCGTTGAGCGTGCGGATCTGCTCGTCCCGCGCGAGCAGCTCCGCCTCCTTGAGCCGATGCTTGGAGCGCTCATCCGCGAGGGCATCACGCATCATCTCGAGGTCGAAGGCGTTGGCGCGCGCGCGCTGCCTCTCGAGCTCGGCGGCGTCTTCCGCCGCCTCACGCCGCTCCGCCGACGCGTCGAGCTCCGCTTGCGCCTGTGAGTACGACTGTTTCAGGTTGTGATGGCCATCGCGCAGCCCGCGCAGCTCCGCAAACAGCTCCTCGGCTCGCGTCGCCTCGCCCCGCCGCTGCTCAGCCACCTCAATCGCCTCACGCTGCCTCGCTGCTGCGAGTGTCGCCTGCTGCGCCGCGTGCTCCTCGGCCGTATTCTTCGCCTCGAGAGCCTCTGTGAGCGTCGTCGTGAGCTGGCTCACGTGGGCCTGCGCCTCGTCGAAGCGCTGGCGCAGCTCGGAGAGACGCAGCTCCGCGCCCTGTATCGACTTGTTGGCCGCGGCCGCCTGCTCGCGAGCGGCCTCCTTTTCCTCCTTGAGGATGGGGATCTCGACCGACTCGAGCCTCGCCACGTGCTCGGTCAGCTCACGCACCCGATTCTCACGCTCGGCGAGGACGCGCCGTAGCGCCGTGAGTGTGTCGAGGAGCATCTTGTGGCGCTCGTCACGGCCGGCGAGCGACTGCTCGAGCGCCTTGGCCTGGTCCTTCGCCTCCTCGAGCTGCTGCATCGCGAGCGGCTCCGACACGTTCCGGCGCGTCTCGTCCGCCCCGTACGCGTCCGCGAGGGCACTCTCCCTCTGCTCGAGTCGGGCCCGGAGGTCGGAGCACACGTCCTTGAGACGCGCGTACCGGTCGACGGCCACGTGCACCTCCGCCTCGGCGACGGCCGCGCGCCGCCCCTCCGTGTCCCGGCGCTGCTCGGCGTCCGCTGCCCGGAGCTCCGCCGCCAGCTGCTGCGAGCGCGCGTGCGCCACGGCCTGCTCCTTGTCGACGCTCGCCTGGCGCGCCTCGGCGAGAGAGGCCTTGAGCTGCGCGAGCTGGGCCTCGAGTGAGGCCTTCGTCGCCTCGGCCTGCTCCGCGCGCGACTGCATCTGGCGCAGCTCGTGCGCGTGGTCGAGCTCGGCCTTGCGCATCTTCTCGAGGGCACGCTCGGCACTCGCGACCGTGACCTGCTGTTGGCTCACTGAGGCGCGGAGCACTGACAGCTCTTGCTCCGCCTCGCGCAGACGCTCGTTCTTGGCCTCGAGCTCCTTCTGGAGGATCTCGAGGCGCACCTTGGCGGCCTTCGTCTCCTCGTTCCACATCTGCTGCTGCAGCGCGCCCTCCCAGACCTCATGCGTCGCCTTGCCCAACTGGCTCTCCTTGGCGCTGTTGTCCGACTGCGCCTCCTCCAGTAACTTGCCCAGCGCCAACAGCCGCTTCTCAAGAGAGTCGATTTCGAAACTCTTCGCGTGCTCGGACTCGGCGAGCGTGGCGAGCTTCACCGCCTGGTCGCGCACGAGCGCCTGAGCGCCCTGCAGCTCGTCGCGCAGCTGTGCCGCAAGCTCCGTCGCCTGCAGCCCTCCTGCCATCCCCGTCTCCTGCACCATCGCCACCCGGCTCTCGCTACGCTGCGCTGCCGCGTCGCGCCGAGCGCGTTCGGCGTCCGCTTCGGCGAGCGCGCGCGCGCTCTCGGCCGCGCTAGCCCTCTCGGCTGCGGTCTTTTCGGCCGCCTCGGCAGCGGCCAACCGTGTCCGCACCTCGCCAAGTTGTCGTTGCCATTGGGCTGCCTGCTCACGGGACTGCTGCAACGCCTCCTTCTCGGACCGCAGCTCGAACTCCTTGGCATCCAGCTCGTCGCGCAGCCCTGCGACGAGCTCCTTGAGGTCCTCTGACTCGACGGCCAAAGTGGAGAGCCTGGACTGTGCGAGCCGCTCCTTGGAGGCGAGCTCATTGTGCCGGGCCTGCTTTTCTCCAAGCTGGTGCCGAAGGCGGTCATTCTCCTTGCCCTGCTCCTCGGCCACCTGCTGCGCTGCGAGCACCTCCGCTTTCAGGGCCTCGAGACGAGCCTCGGCTGCCGCCATGATCAGGGTCTGTTCTGCGGACTGATTTCGGCAGGTGGGGCAAGCCGAAGACGAGCGTGATTTCATGCGTAAAAGGACAGGCAAATGGTCTCCAATGGCGCTACGGTGCTTCTAGCTTGTGTAAATCGGTGGCATCAGCGACACGGACCTACACAATGGCTCCCCAGGAGTTGTTCCACAGGTTCCAGCTCTCGTTACTCGTCGAGCACTGAGTGCCCATACTCGGAGGGGTTCAGCGCGCGAAGGGCGGGCTCGTGGTTCGTCGTGTCACACACGTCGTACCCGTCCATTGCACGGCCACACAACACGACGGCAGCCGCAGCGACAATGCTCGTGGGAGGGTCTCCACTGGACTCAGTGCAAGGAACGCTCGTGCACTCAGCGCACTTCTGTATCGAGCCTATTCCTCGTCCTCGTCCTCGTCCTCATCCTCGTCCTCGCCCTCGTCCTTGCTCTCGTCGTGCAACGCTACATGCTGTGCATACTTGGCCACGCAGTCCCGGATCCGCTGTGCATACTGGCTCGGGTTGCGCATCATCAGAGCCGCCGCCTCGCCGTTGAGCGGGTCGGTCGGATTGGGGTAGAGGAGGAGCTGTGGTAGGAAGACGTCAAAGACGTTCACGAGGTCGAACATGGGCGACCACGTCTGGTTGATCACGTCGAGGCACACGGTGCCAGACCTGAAGCGCGGGCCACGCAAGCACTCACGTCATTCTTCCTGACTTCACTCGGGGGATTGGTCGGAAAGGCAGGGCGCACATTTCGTCCACATTGGGATGGAAGATGCGATTACAGAAACCGATCGAGGGCGACTTGTACGGGTAGCCTTCAGGCAGCCCGACGTGCACCTTCCATGAACCTCCCTCGTATGGGCTGTCGCTTGGCCCGTGGAAGAGTACGTGCATGTCGTTGGTGCTCTCGTTGACGAGATGAACCTCGAAGTCGCTCATCATGAGCTTCGTCACGTCCAATTCTCGTCGCCGTGACGCGTTCGGCGACGCCATCGTTGGGGGACGGACGGGCGCCCCTCTCGCGGCTGCCGAAGCTGGATAGGACGAACTTTCAAGCCCAAATCGGGACAGGACCGGGACTCCCACGTCGTCCGATGCGGAGCGCGTCGACCCTCGCCGATGGCGCGCGCATCGTTGATATCCCTGACCGCGGCCGCGGCATCGTGGCGACGCGCGCTTTGCCGGCCGGCACGTGCCTCTTCACCGAATTCCCGCTGGTCGCGATGCAGCACGGCGCCAACGCACGGGCGGGTGTCAGCGTGTGCGAGTGTTGCTTTCGTTTCATCGGACCGCTGGAGATGCAGGTTAAAGGGCTGCTCTTCAGCCGCGGCAGATCGGGTGACTGTGCATTTGAACGGCTTCCAGCAGTCCCTGGCATGTACGAGCTGCCACTACCGGTCAGCTGCCCCGGCGGATGCCAGCTGCGCTTCTGCAGCGAGGCATGCGCAACACAAACCTACATGGAGCAGCACCGATTGCTATGTCCCGGCAGAGCGGGTGCAAAGAACGCTACTGCGTGCGGAGCGGCGGCGACGACTTTGGACGAGGAGCTGCCTCGGCCACCTCCCTGCGCACCACCTGCGAGCCTAATCGAGGAGCGCTTGGCGGGTTTGGAGCTCCATGCGGACGAGCGCGGAGCCGTCGCGGCTGCGGCTGCTCTATCAAGCGGCACAGTCGCAGCACCAGCTGCGCCAGCCGCGTCCGCCGAGCCAGTCACGTATTCGACGTCAACGACCACAACCTCCGAAGTGGCCCCAGCACCCCAGCTCGGTCAGTTCGATGATTCGCAACCCGAACCAGTAAGTGGGGTGGCCCCCGCAATGGCCACGACCCTCGAGGAGCTTCCGGCGGAGCCCTTTGCACGCTTCGTCGCGCATGCCAACGCCACGAATGAGATCTTTCTCATGGCGGCCAAAGCGGTGGCGTATGTGCTCTGTCGCCTCGAGACCGAGGGCACGGAGGGATACAAGTCGGCCATGGCCCACTTTGAGGGACCGCTCTGGTGGGACGCTGTCGCGACGCCCGATGACGTGACTGATGAGGCTGCCTTTCGACGCACGCTGCGCGAGTTGCTCACCGAGTCGTGGACGCTCCTCAAGCCGCTCCTCGCTCCGCACGCGCCGGCTCAGTGCGCGCTCCTCGACACGCCAGCCCCGTACGCGATCATCGTGGGCGCCTTCGAGCGGCGCAACTGCGCGGTGCAAGTGGCCTCGCCCGTGGAGGCGTACTTCCTCGCTGTCGATGCGATGCCAGAGGGAGACGCAAAAGATGGGGTGACCAAAGTCACGGCGCCGCTGCTCGACGCCCTCGATGCGGCCTATTCCACACCGTGCGACGGCACCGGCATCTTTCCAATGCAGGCCACCCTAAACCACTCGTGCGAGCCAAACGTGACGCTGCTCAAGGAGGAAGGAGCCGAGGAGCGCGACGGGCGCGTCGTGGCGAGGCTGATGCGTGACGTGGCAGCGGGCGAGGAGCTCTGCAACGCGTACGTGGACATCAGCCTGCCCGTCCGACGACGTCGTCGCGAGCTCCGCGAGTACGGCTTCGAATGCGATTGCGCGCGGTGCGAACGAGAACTCAAGGCAGCGGACGAGAAAAAGGCTACCAAGGCAGATGGCAAGCGGCGGCTCAAATAGCCGGACAATCTCAGACCCAAGTGGCCGGCTTTTACCGCGTACTAGTACGTTCCGCTTGACGACGTGATAGCGATCATGCGCATGTGTCGGCTGGGGTCGTCCGTTTCGCTCCGTCCCGTCCAGTTGCGCACACACGTCGTCACATAGGTATCGACTCGTGCCCTCGGTCTACCCAACGGTCTACCCGGTCTCGTTAGGGGACCAGTACTCTTGGACGAGTCGAAGTCGGAAGTGCATCCACGACCGTCGTGGAAGTACTGGTCCAGAGCCGCCGGATCGTTTCAGGATTCAGCTTATTTAAACAATCGCGTTCGACGAATAACGGAATTAACAATTACCATACGCGTGCCGCGCGGTTTTAGCGCCGCCGCGCCGCGCGCGCGGGGCATCCAAGCCGCGCGCGGACAGTCGCTCATTTTTTCCCCCTTCCCGCCGCGCGGCGGTGCGGGCGGAGGCCGCCCAGCGGGGGTGTGGCGGAGGCACGCCGGCGTCGCGCACCACACACCTGCTACTGCTTCCCCGGTCGAAGCTGACGTCGATTCCATTGGACGAAGTTCGCCACGAGGGAGACGCAGAGCAAGGCGAGCGCTGGCCAGTCAGAGCGAGCGATCTCAGCGCCCGGTTCCTCCATCGGTCTCGCCGCCTCCGCCTCAGCACGCTGCAGCCGCGCCGCCAGGACCGCCTGCTGCTCCTGCAGCTTCGCTTGCAGCGCCTGCGCACCCAAAAGGGCTTTCTGAGCGTCAGCGATGGCCGCCGCGTTAGGGCGGGCCGCCGTGCAAGCATTCGAAGTGGCGCCCGACGGCAGGGCGGCGATGGCTGCAGCGGGGGAGGAGGCCGACGGCCCTGACGAGGGCACCAGGCCAAGCGGTGCTCCTCCCTTGCGGATGACCATAGAGGCATCGAGGCCACCGCCCTGGTGCACGCCGGTCACCATCCAGAACCAGTCGTTGGCGCGTAGCAGCGTCTGCGTTTGAGGGTCGAGGGCCACTTTAGGTTTTGCGGCCCCTTTCAGGTGGCCAAAGCGGTCGAAGAGGAAGGGATGCTCGGCGAGCCGTTGCGGGAAGAAGCACTCGGCGCCGCACTCGGTGTTGGCGCTGGGCACCTGCTTCGAGTGCGCACTATCCCACGGCAACGCGCCGACGAGCATGTCCTCGATAATGTAGAAGCCGCCCGGCCGCAGGCGTGGCCACAACGTGTGCAGGGTCCTCTGCTGATCGAAGAACTTGTGCGAGCCGTCGTCGAGGATGATGTCGAGCTGCTCGGGCAACGGCACCGCGCCCAGCTGCTTCGGGTCCGACGCATCGGTCTCGAGCGTCAGGTGGATGCGCGGGTTGTCCCACATCGAGCGGTTGTAATCACAGCCGAATTGGGCCTGGTGTTTGACAAGCCTGTCGGTCGGTCCGCTTGGACGCGCGCGCTCGGCCACCTCCTTGCGCGTCTTGATGTCCACAGGATAGATGTGTGCATTCGGGAAGTAGGTCGCCCATGCCTGCACTGAGGGCGCAGTGTCTTCCCCGATTCCGATCTCGAGCATGGACGTGATGGTCGAGCGCAGGGAGCCGAACAATGCGTGGTAAGCCGTGGCGTAGTGGTGCTTGCTTTGCCAAAAAGTACCCTGCGGCCGCCAAGGCACAAACTGTGAGAGGCGGTGACGAGCGTCGTGAGCCCTGGTGTAAGTGCAAACCTTGTCACTGCAGTACTTATCGAGGAGCTCGAGGAGCTCGTTCGTCGCACACGACGGTGGGCACGCTGGCTGGCCTGCGAGTGTTGCTGGCGCGGCTTGTGAACAGCCGAAGAGAACGAACATCAGCTTGACACTGGCGGCCATTTTGTCGATGGACCTGTGAAATAGGTGTGAAAATCTAGAAGACCGCAGTCTTACTATCTACGAGCTGATTCAACTTGGCACTCATTACTGACATCTCAGGGACTGGGGCCAAACGGCGCTGGGCGGAGCGTAGGTGGTTTCTGGGCCTTCGGCGATCTGGGCCTCGGCATGATCGCCGACGCCGGACGGGACGAGCTCTTCACCGCAGCAAACGGAGGAGATCCAGCTGAGCTCGTCGTCGTCGTGTGTGGCCGCTCTTCGTTGGCGCCCCACAGAGTTCCGACCGCCTGAGGCAGTTGGTCCGATCCGTAGCCGCGCGCGCTCGTCACAGCCGAGTCGGGCCGTGAGAGGCCTCCAACTGCCCGCCGTCCGGGTCTCACCGTGGCGCTGCCCCCAATGCCAACGCCGCCAGCGGCCTTCGCCGCACGGACTGTCCCACCCCCTTGTGAAGATTTTAGTATTTTGCGCTGCTCGGCGGTAAGCATCGGCGGATACTCGACCACCTCGTACCACAGCCGCGGCAGCGCTCGGCCAGCGACAGTGTCCTGGGCCGTGAGGGGCCGCCGCATGTCAACCGCAGGTCGCGCTGTCTGCGGCCGATGGCTGCGGCCTCCATCGCCTCCAGGAGAGGAAGCACGTTGTTGCTCCGCCTCCGCAGTCACAAAGTAGAAGCTCCCAGGCGTGATCGCACCTCCCACGCCGTCCATCACGCCGTGGAGCACTTTACATTGGCGCATGCCGCGGCGCAACGGTTGCTGTTCGGGCAAGATTGCTTGCCGCACGGCCTGCACACTAGATGTCTCGCCGGAGATGATGACGTCGGATGGCAGTGGGGGTGGTGACGCTGCGTGTGTCCGCGGGCTCGTTGGCCATTCTCGCATCTGTTCTGGCAGCTGCTCTCGGACCGTGTGCCGAACCCAACTCTCGCTGCCCGGCACTTCTTGGTGGTTGTACATCCCGCCTGGCTTTGCCTTATTGACTCCCAAGTACGGGCCGTGGTTTCGAACGAGTGGTGTGGCAGTTTGCTCGGCGGCCCCGAGCGTGAGGAGGCGCGGCGAGTACGCACGCCTAGGCGAGATGGTTCCTGTGGCCAAAGGCATGATGGAATCTGAAGCCCGCCGTCTCTTGCACCAACTCCACCTTCGTTCTTTCGTCGAACAGAAAAGTCCCCGGTAAACTGGGCTTAATTACTTTGGGCGTCTCACGGCACGAATGCGGACGAAGTCAGGTCAAGGCAACTCAAGTCGAAGCCAGAAATTTTCCTCGGACTTGATCGCTTCAAGTCAAGTCAAGTCAAGATTAGACTTGACTTGACTTGACTTGGAAGTCAAGTCAAGTCTAATCTTGACTTGACTTGACTTGACCGCTTAACTTGACTTGACTTGGACTGCATCTGGTGCAGTCGCGAAAAGTCATACGACTTTTTCTCTGCGCCCGTCGGCGGCCTTCTTGCGTCTCTCTCGCAATCCTGTGTCCTTGAGACGTAAGAAGTATGGCTCGCGGCACACCGACCGTCGACTGCGTCATCGCTGCATATTTCGAGGCGGCCGCCACGGGTGACGTCGAACGGGTCGCTGAGCTACTTGATGATCCGAACCACGGCGCGGTGGGCGTGCGCGCCGCCCAATGGTTTCCGCGCAGGTTGGCCCCGCGCCTGCTGACACACTGGCCGGGGTGGGGGGCGCAGTCTGGTGCGTGCGCCATCCACTGCGCTGCCGAGGCCGGCCACAAACATGTGGTAGAGCGGCTGCTCGCTCGAAATGCTGCTGTGGACGAAGTGACGCGCTTCGGTGCGACTTCGCTCATGCTTGCAGCATTCGGCGGGCATCACGAAACCGTCTCTTCGCTGCTGCGCGCGAGCGCGGCAGTTGACCTCACGTTGCATCATATGCGGGACGGCTCATCGGGTCCGGCGGCGCTGCATCTGGCCTGCTGCGCCGCCGACGCCACGGCTGGCGCACGATGTGTTCAACTTTTGCTGGATGCAAGGGCATGTGTGCACAGAGCGACGAGCGCGGGGACGACGCCGTTGCATTTCGCTGTTGCCAACGGTCATGCAGCGAGCTGCGAAGCCCTCGTGGCCCATGGGGCGTGGGTGCAAGTACGCGATGATAACGGCGATTCCCCTTGCACGCTGGCACGCGCACGGCGCGCAGCAGGCAAGCCCGCCGCTGAGGAGTGTCTCCGAGCGCTGCACTGGCTGCCGAGCGTGCGTCTCCTGTGGCTGGCACACCGGCCGTCGAAACGCGAGGAGAGGGAGGAGGAGGCCATCGTTGAGAGGGAGGAGTCGGCTATCGTGACCGACTTGGTGCGCGGCGCAGCGGATCCTGAGCGGAGCTTGGCGCCGGCGCCGTTGCAGCGCCTCACCCACGACGTGCTGCGACTCATCATCCTCGCCATCGTGGAATCGCATGCGCCGCCAGAACAGTGGAGGGGTTGAGGGCTTGAGGCAAGGCGCATTTGCGAGAGGAATCGAACGCACTTGACTGTTGACTCTTGAGACTTGTCCGTTGTCGTGTGCCCGCTCCGACCTCCGTTTGGCGTTTGCGCAAGCTTTCTTATCTCACTTATGATAGCCACGTTTCATCTTAAGTCGCGTAAAATTTGATTCATCAGAGGAGTCCCCCGCCGCCCGCGGTCCCAGCGATAAAAACCACACACATCAAAGGAATTTTCTTATGCGTTTCCGTACACGACAGTCACCGTTGAGCGCCGGCGTTGCACGTGTGTGTCAGCGCGCCACTCGCACACTACCAGTAAAACGGTACCACGACACACATGCATCCGCGACGGAGCGCGATCTTTCGGATCGACCTCATGAACAGGATCATGTGTCTCGGCCACCTCGCCGAGATACCATCTCCGAGATGCGATCTCCGAAATGACTGTGCCCGCGGTGCCATGTGAATTGCACTGGCCCAGAGACTGTGGGGAGGATCCTGGGCACACGCTGAGATGATCGCGCCCTCAGAAGCAGAACTTGACTTCGGAGCCCTCGGGCAGCTGGAACTGCTCGACGGTTGGCCCCCCCAACTCGATGGCTGGCTGCGGTGCGGCGAGCATGACGGGGCCAATCTCGCGCGTCCTGCTCCTTGCCGCCCCGCCTTCGCCGTCCTCATCCTCGTCTTCGCCGCCCTGGCCATCGGGCTCACCCGCGCCGAGGGTGAGCTCGTCAAGCAGCTCCTCGAGCCCGACGTCTGGAAAGTCGTCCTCCTCGTCCTCGCCTTCCTCGCCATCACCGTCCTCGTCGTCATCGAGCCCATTCGGTGGAAGCATCGGCGGAAGCATCGGCGGAAGCATCGCCGGCGGAGTGGCAGCGACGGGAACCCCAGCGCTGCTGCTGCTGCTGCTCCCAGCCGCGGCGGCCGCGGCCTGTGAGGGAGCCGCAAAGACAGAGCTGGCCGAGACGGTGCCAATCGCGCGCCCCGCTCGCGCGGCCGCCACCTCCTTCTGGCGCGCGGCCCGCTCCATCTCCATCTCCTCGAGAGCCTCGTGGTCCTTGTACAAGTTGATCTGCTTGCGCATCTCCGGGTCCTCCTCGAGCTCCTGCAGAAAGTCCTCGTAGTCGGCCTCTTGCTGGCTCAGGTCCATGTGTCGGCCGCGCTGCACCCCCGGGTCCTTTTCCTTGTCGAGGGTCTGGAGCTTCCACACACGCTTCTTTTTGCGCTCCCGATGCCGTCGGTCCGAGTAGCTTTTCTTGATGAGGAGCACCTCGGGCAGTTGGCGAGCTTCGTGCTCCTCGAGATCGGTCGCGAGCGGCGACGCGGCCACCGCGTACCCCCACACATAGTCGCCACTCTTGAGCAGGTTGCCCAGGTGCGTCACACATGTGTACCGGTGGTCGTTGATGCCGAAGTCGGAGCGGCGCGCGACGGTTACGTCCGCGAGAGCGCGCGCCTCGCGCCCGGAGCGGGCGCCTCGGCGCCGGCCGCGGGTCGCCCACTCGGGGTCGCGCATCTCGACGTCGAGCACCACGAACTCGATCAGGTCCGACTTGGAGAGCGACGCCTTGAACGGATCCTTCCAGAACGTGTGCGGCTGCATCTCGACATTTGTGATCGTCGTGTGGTCGAGCAGGTGGACGACGTTGGACACCTTCGAGCAGATGGCGAGCTGCGCAAACTGGCCGAGATGGTGCGCCGTCGGCCGCGGCAGCCACACGACGTCGTCCTTGCAGATGGGCAAGATCTCGAGCGCGTACGTGAACTTGGTCTTGCACTTGCCCGTTTGGGTGTCGATCGACAGGTCGGACTTGGACGTCTTGTATCGCGTGGGGGCGACGCCCTGGAGAAAAGACATGAGCTTCTCAGCGTGCGAACGCTGGTCGAAGAAGAAGTCGAGCCCGTCCTTTACCTCGAGAATGTTGGTCGCGTCGACGTGGGCCGCGTGCCGCAAGATGAGCTGCTCCATCCACAAAAACGTGCGCTTGTGCGGCACCTTTTGGCGCACCTGGAGCATCGCGACCCATGTGTCCTTGGCCTCACGCCGTTGGCAATGTGGACACTGCTTGTTGCCGATGACGTACTCGATGACGAAGGACTGCTGCAGCACCGCGTTCGTGATGATCTCCTTTTGGATCGTGACACGCAGCTTGATGCGTTTTGAGTGCGGTTCCGTCCACACAAAGGAGGCGTCCACAAGCCGCACGGCGCCGAGCCCTCGCGGCTTCTTCAAAAGAAGTGCGAGTAGCTCCTTAGACTCCATTTCGACCGCTGTCCAGCCGCCGTCGCGCCGTTCGAAGCGGTTGCAACCGCGGCATGTATGTTGCTGCACCTGCTTGGCGACGCCCGCGCCGATGTCGTACCGATTCTGCAGGCAGTCGACGCAAGTGTTGATGGGATTCGACTTGATGGCGACGCCGCACTGACAGCACAGAATCATCATTTCTGGCTGCGGCATGATTTGGTCGTGCATCGCATGAATCATGGCTACGCCGTGGGTGTTGGTTCGTATAGGAAAGACTGAGCGACGTCGTCCTCGAGTTGCTTCGAACCTTGGATGCGAACTTACTTAATTAGGACATCATCCGTTTCCTGAGACCTGGCGTTGGCTTTGGGGCTTGACGGAGTTCACGAGTATTCACACGACGTGCTTGCACGACGGGCGCGCGCGCGCCGCCGCGTCTCGACTCGCCACACCGCAGCACCGAACACGCGCGAGTTTCTCTCTCGCGTAGCTGGCCTCGTCACGCGCACCAGCCGCGTTTCTGATCCAAGTGAGTTGAGTGAGAGTTCAGTCGACCTCGGGCTCCCACAAGAAGACGTCGCACGGCGGCGCGTCGTTCATCGCTAGCGCATCTCCGGCGGCGCCCCGACAAGAAGTACCCTCCTTGGCGAGCATCTCACGCAACTCCTGGTTGAACGGTCGGTACAGCTCCTTGAGCACGAGCGTCGTCTCGGGCAGAATGGGCCCCTTGTGCTTCGTCCACGTCCAGTAGTCAGTCGGGAGTCGACGCTGCACGCGCACAAGCGCCGGCGGGACCGAGCCGTTCTCAAAGTCGAGCGGCTCGACTCCCAGATGGCGCCAGATGCGATTGAGCAGCGGCTGCCGCTTGTCGATGAAGTCCTCGGTGCGCACGACGAGCAGCTGAGACTCTGGGAAGGCGCCCAAAAAGTCGGCCACGAAGGGCGCGTACATGCCGCGAATCAGCTGGTCGGCATGGAAGAAGACGCCATCTTGCGCCGCGCCGAGCTGCTCGAAATGGATAGCGCACCGGCGCGCGCCGTACGACTGGACGCACGCTTGCCAGCCTGCGCGCTGCTCCATTGCATACGCGTGCAGCCCGGCGGCGCCCTGGCCGTACTTTTTCGCGTAGTGGGGGTGGGTGTAGAAGGCATGGCGCAACCTGTCGATCGGCGAGCGCACGCATGCGACCAATTTGACGCGGGCACCGTAAAAGGCGCGAAGAAGGTACGGAGGCGTCACGTTGAGTGCGGGCGTGCTTGCGGTCGTGGGCAGCAGAGCAGCACGGTCGTGCGCGGCCAACGCCGCTTGCTTGCACGGCCACATCTCGCGTTGGTAGTACGTTTTCTCGCAGGCCTTCTCGCGCACGCATTTCGCCTTGCACGGCCAGTACTCCTTCTCCCAAAACTTGTGGAAGCGGCCGGCGAAGCCGGGGTAGAAGGTCAGCATGGTGACGCATCCCAAGGCGGCGAGTAGCTGCCGCCGCGCGTCAAAGCCGGCGGGGGCCGTCTGGCGCAGCCAGCGCCTTCCACCTTTATCGTCCGTCCATGTTTGGAAGCATCTGTCGTTGCCCACGGCCTTTATGTCCGGGTGCGCGCCGATAGCCGCGCCCAGACCTTTGGAGTTGCTCTGCCAGTTGCCGATAAGGAACGCCCCTGGCACGCAACGAACCAAGCCGCCCTTGTCCGCAACGCAAGGCGTGAGCAACTGCGCATCAAACTTCGCAGGACCAACTGCGCCGAGTTCTGCGTACAGCTCCGGTTCCCACCGCGACGCGAGCTGGGCCAGCGCCGGGTGCTCGGCGACCGATGGCGCGGTAATGGTTCGGACAGTCGCGAGGGCCAGGAGCGCGGCGGTCGTGAGGGCGAGCAAGCCGCGTTGTGTCATCGCGCCATCGATCGGGAAAGTAAAGGCGCGCCTGTGCACCACTGTGGTCCGGTGTCTTGGGTGTCGAACTATAAAGATATAAACATTGGCTGTGAATTACAGCAAACAGAAAGTCAAGTTCGGGCAAGCCCGGCCCGACGGCTGACCGAGTATGGCTGTGGCAAGGGGTCCAGGGTTCCCAGAGCTGTTGAAACTGCATCCTTTTGTACACCGGACGTCTGGTGGTCTGGTGGGTCTTGTTTTCGATTAAAAGCCATTCGTCGATCGTGGCTTACCCGGTAGTGTGTACGCCAGTCCTTGATGTCGATGAAACCTTTGGTAACGAGATTTACAGTGCTGTGTCTTGACGACTTTCTGTGTGAACTATGTACGCCGGTCCGGTGTCTTGGGTAAGCAAGCTAATTAGTCGAACACACACAAGTACCTAAACCAGCGCAACCGAGTACCCCTGTAGCCAACGGGGTAGGAAAGGGTGGGCGGAGAAGGAGAGAGATATGCCCAGAACCGCTAACGCTCACCGAGGCATGCTGCTCATGCTTCCCAACATGAGAGAGCCGCTCGATCGTGAAGCGCGCCTATGGGCCATCCATAGCAGTCTTCATCGCGGCACATCGATCGGCATGTGACCGCTCAGACCACACCAACAGAGGTAAAGCTCGCGACCTGTCACGCTCCACA
>Ga0210240_100050_pt1 | contig 69824 bp, 35 predicted proteins | sample ChrtobMetP5a_4mM_FD_155463 | JGI IMG/M metagenome (GOLD analysis project Ga0210240, IMG submission 155463) | Chrysochromulina tobin associated microbial communities from unialgal haptophyte culture, Seattle, Washington, United States - P5a_4mM | ecosystem: Host-associated > Algae > Haptophytes >...
GCCGTCCTCCCCCTTGCGACGCACCGCGTGCGCGGCAACAACGCTGGTCATGAGCGCGCCCGGCCGCACCGAGGCCTCCTCAATCGTTGGTTCTCTGAGGATCCCCGACCGCCCGATCAGCATGGGCACACTGCGCGTGTCGATAGCAGCCGACAGCAGCGTCAATGCAATTCCGTCCAGCGAGGTCTGCAGCACGCACTTGCGCACTTCCGAAACACGGAGCGCTGTGGCGGTTACCCAAAATAGAATACGCGGCGCTTTCAATTATATCGTTCCGGAAATAGAGTTCAGACTCAGTCCGTCAGTGATATCGGCCACACCCGCGCTCACTTAGAATTGGCGCGTTTGGAATTGCGTGCAGTGGCTGCTGGCCTTCAGTCTCTAGCCACGCGACGATCGCTTAGCGACGGCGGTGTCCAGCCTTTCGCATCACCTTGCGCAGCCACGGGGTGTTTGCGGCTTGAGCTCCCCCTCCTTGTTCGCCTCCGTGTCCGCCTCCAGGACGGCTTTGGCCTGTGGCGGCTTCCATCCAGCCAGTGTACACCGAGTCGGGCTTCCATCCGAGCTTGTGCCAAACGAGCGGCTGGTCCTGCGTCGTGTCGAGCTCCTCGACGAGCTCGAGCAGGCTGCTCGTGACCACCGGGATGTGCGCGTCACCCCCCTCTTCACTGCAGCCGCGCCCATAGTGCGCCTGTGGCACGCACGCCATGATAGTCGATGTGCGACTGCCCATGGAGGCAAAGAGCCAATCGTTCAACCCTGGGGAGCCGGGAAGGGGAAGCTCGAGTACCGCCTGTGTCGGTGTGAGGAAGAAGCCCCATCCAAACGCCGAGCCGTGCACACCGACGAGCACATCCGCGGTTCGGAAGAGTAAGAGCTGCTCGAGGAACGGCAGCTCGCCAGGGTTGGCGAGCAGCACAGTGGATCCGGGTAGTGCGTGTGCGATCGCATCGGCGAGTGCTTCCACATTCCATAAACAGCGATGGCACTTGAGGAGGGTGTTGATGCCGGGGGGCGCGCGCGTGACGACATAAACAAGCCGCCGCCGCGCGCGCGCCGTACTCAGCACCTCCGACGCGTGGCGAGCGTGCGAAAAGAGCTGGACGATCGGCCGCCGCCCATCCGGCGCATGGCGTCCGACGAGTTGGGCGAGGGACGGCAAGATGGGATCGAGCTGGGAGGCGAGATGCCGGCGCAGGGACCACAGGATCGCGCTGTTGTGTGGGCACTTGTTCTGCTCCCCGCTGCCCGCTGCCCAGATGATCCCCACCCCGGGCTGCGGCGAGAGCACCAAAGTGTCGACGGGCTCGACTGAAGAAGAAGAACCGAGGTCGTTCCACGCCTCCCAATGCGAGCGCCGATGTGCCTGATTCCCCTTAGGGAGAGTCCTCGCCGCGCGGTGGACGACGCCCGAGGTGAGAGCCCGCCACAGGTGCGCGTTGCCTTCCCAAGGGGGCTCCGCCATGCCGTTCGCGCCGGCCATCGGATAGACATCCATAGACGCAGCGAGGTCTGAGCTGTTCACACCGAGCACTCGGTGTCGTGCGAGCACTCGCTGCACGGTGAAGAAGTTTTGGATGTCCGCGCTACCGTGGTATGGATTGAATGCAGGCCGGTGCACCTGGTCCCCATGAAGCAGGTACGCCACGCTTCGGCCGCGCCGCGGCCCCAGCGACGGCCCTCCTGTAGCATTCCTCCTGAGGCTTGGTGGCAGCCTGGCGAGACGGTGCACGAAGAGGTAGCGCCGCACGTCCTCATGCGTCTGCGCAAAGTGGTTGTGTGCTCTCGAAAAGGTGTTCAGCAGCAGCGGATCGTCTGGTCTGCCGCTCCAGTATCGGGTCGGGTCGCAGAACGCATGCCACTCACGGACTGCGGGCTCGTTGGCAACTGCCTTTCGAACCGTCACCTTGTAAGCGCGGTGGATCCAGCAGAAGAAGCCTTGGCGGTGCTCGAGGCTGAGCGTGGCGGCCGGGTGTTCGCGCCGAGCCCTCATGGCGCACGTGATCTTCGAGTGGCCCTTACAGAGCGTGAGCAGCGTCGAATTCATATGGTAGTCCCACCCACTGGTCTGCTTGGCTTCGCATTGCGGCGGTGCAGGTGGCGCCGCTTCGCTTGGCACGCGATGCAGTGGGAACATGCGGGGATCGATGATGGCTTGCATGCAGCGCTTGTTGGCAGGCGGAGTATGCAGCGGCGCCAGCGTGGCCAGGTGCGCCTCCTCAACAACTCGAAGACCAGTCCAACCCCCTACAAGTACTCATCGCGGACACGCCAAACCGATCTCTTCACACTTTATACTCGATCTTTGCAAAGATCCGCGCGACCAAGTTGCACTCTTGATTGTTCGACTAATTAGGGATATTGAGTGCCATTCCTCGCAACCTTTTTTTTGCCACAAGCCTCGGTCGGGCCGTGGGCGCCTTCACCCTTATGGCCGGGACGTACGCGCCTGTACCATCGATGGTCGACCTCGACGACGAAGAGCGCCTGGCTGATGACCGTGAGCTCTCGCAGCGCCGCAAGGTGGAGGAACTGCAAAACATCTACTCGGCGAACCGCGAGGACGAGCACATCTCGACGGACGAGGCCCGCGCGGCGCTCGCAGCTGTGGATTACGATCTCGACCAGGCGCTGGTATCCCTCGGCCTGCCCGAGCGTCGCGAGCTGCCTCTGGCCTCTCCGCTACCCGGTCGATCTGCCAGTCCGAGCTACCCGAGCTACCCGAGCTCAAATCCGGGATCCTCGGCCAGTCCAAGCTACCCGGCCAGGAACGTCGTCGTCATCCCCGCCCCCTCGACCGCACCACCATCACGCCCACGCTCGCCGCCGCATCCGCCGCCGTCCGGCACGGCCGGTCCCTCGAACACACCACCGTCACGCCCACTCACGCCGCCGCATCCGCCGCCGTCCGGCACGGCCGGTCCCTCGACCGCACCACCGTCACGCCCACTCACGCCGCCGCCGCCGTCGGGCACGGTCGGCCCCTCGAACACACCACCGTCACGCCCACTCACACCACCGTCACACCCACTCACGCCGCCGCAGCCGCCGCCGTCGAGCACGGCCGACCCCGATGGCGAGCGGCGCGGCGGCGACGGCGACGGGGGCGGGGACGGGGACGACGGCTGGGCGGTGGACGACGACGACGACGACGACGACGACCACGAGGAGGAGGACGAAGAAGTGTACGTGCTGACGGTGCTCGAGGCACCCTTCGCCACCAGCGACTCGGTCCTCGAGGAGCTCGTCGCCGCCGAGCCAGTGCCCGGCTCGCTGACCGAATCCGTCCTCTATCTCGTGCAAGCTGGAATCGATCTCGGCGAGATAGCGCGCGAGCTTCGCAGCGGCAGTGTGGGCCCCTCGCCGCGGGCGGAGGAGGACTCGCCATATGCGACGCCGCGCACGGAGGAGGCCGCCGGCACCCTCGGGGGTATCACTCGTCTAGGCTATGACCGTCTGAGCACGGACGAATCTGACCACGACGATTCGCTGACGCGGCAGCAGCGACGGGACCGCGGCGAGCGCCGCCTGGCCATCTTCCGGCAGTACATTCTCCCCACCTGCCTCGTCCTCCTCTGCGTCGGCGTCTTCGCCTCATGCTCCATCGACTTCCTTCCGCCGCTGCACCATGCCGTCGTGTACAGCTGGCTCACACGAACCCTCGAGCCCGCAACACTCTCTGCGCCAGGCATGTATTGGGTCGGTCCCTTCGCGACGCTCTACCTCGTCCCTTCGACCGTTCAGACGCTCACCTTCTCGGCCGACGGCGCTGCTGCTGCCGCCGCCGCCTCGGCCTACGCCACTGCCTTGGAGCGCCTTCGTGAACAAGGCCGGAACGTTCCGGACGCCGCCTACTTTTCTTTACGCGATGAGTTCGCTGCTGCCGCCAACGGCCCTGCTGCCACTGCGAGCGCCGCGAGCGCGAGTGGTGCTTCCGTCCCCGGCCTGTGGGTGCCCAGCACGGCGGAGCGCCATCCGCTCATCTCAGCGCGTGCGGCCTCAGGCCTCCCGATCGGTCTGGAGCTCTCCGTGCTCTGGTCCTACGACGGGCCCACGCTCGCACACCTCTTCCCACACGTCGAGTCGCCTCGGCTTCTCGATGAGAGCAAGAGTGCTGTCGCCGCCCGTGCCGCCGGCCGCTCGACCCCGAGCCGCACCTACATGCCCGCCGCGGGACTGCTCCGAAGGCTCGCCACGTCGGCCATCTGCGACATGGTCGCGCATTTCCCCGTGCATAGCTTCTTCACGAGCAAGCGTGCTATCTCCGCCAACCTCACCGCCGCCGTGCGCGCCGCCTTCGCTCCGTACGTGCGCCTCGACAGCCTGCAGCTGCTGCGGCTCGAGCTACCGGCCGAATTCGAGGAGGCGCTCATGAGGACCGTCATCACGCGCCTCACCATCCTCGAGGCAGTCCGCTTCCAGGCGAGGCGCGCAGTCGAGTTCCGAACCCTGACGCTCGCGAGCCGGTACAGCGCCGTCGCCACCGTCATCCTCGCCCGCGGCAACGCGTCGCGCGTGCGCCAGCGCGCCTTTGGCCACGCGGCGATGCTCGCGCAGACTGTGGCCGCGGAGCTCAACGCCTTCGCCAACGTGACGCGCAATGTGGGCGAGGTGCGACCGCGCGACGTCCTCGAGTATGCCTACTGGCAGCAGGTGGTGCGCGAGGACGCCCTCAAGGCCACGCGGTTCCCGCTGCATGAGGTCCTTCTCGCACGCGACAAGTGAGTACACTGTAGTACCATTGAGCTACAGTACGAAGAGAGTGCGTGGAGCGGAGTCTCTCGTCTCGTCTCTACCGCGTCCGGCATCGCGCTTCGCGGCCGGTCGTGCCTCGCGTTTCCGAACGGTACAGCTCTACCCTCGCCTTCAGCGTTCAGGGGTACCACCGGGGGGCCTCAATGAATCTCACCCTCAATGAATCTCACATTAGGTCAGTGCTACGGTAGCGGAACGGTTATAGAACCGTCGGGGGCACGGGGGGCACACGTTTAAATGCTAAAAACCGGGCCTTCGAAACGAATCGAGCAATCCAATCTCGAATGGGGATCTAATGGGGATCAGCAATATCATCGTTGGTTATGGGGTATGGCAAGATCGCCGTCGTCCGCGCGGGAACGATGGCCAGGACCTGTGGCGCCGTCGCGCGCTCGCGCCGACTTCTCGCTGTTGATCTCTGGAGCTGCACTGTGCACGGCAGTCGGCTCTGGACTCCGACCGTACGCGCACGCCTCTCGGTCAGCGAGCACTGCGGAAGGCCTCGGACACGCGCACCTCGCGCGACTGGAGCCCACGACAGCGCTCTACGCGCGAGGCGGGAGTTCGAGTGCTGAACGAGGCGACGAAGACGGCGCGGAGCCCCGCCTGCACCGGCATCCCCGCGTGCGTCACGTCGCCGCCGAAGACGAGCGCCGTCCCAAGCGCCGGTGTGAGCACAGCCGTCGGGTTGCTCTGCGGGTCCTCACTCGTCTCGCGATTGCCCGCCCAAAAGCCCGTGCCGCCACCCGCAAAATCGGTGCCCGGAGCCGTCAGAGGAATCAGCACTGTGAGCGCCAGGTGGTCCTTGTGGCATCCGAACTGGCCGCCCGCGCCGTACACATTTATGGCGGGCTCGCCCTCGGACCACTCGAGCTCGCCCGCGAGGTAGAGATCTCGTAAGGTCGGACACGTCACGGCCAGGTGCGCGGGAGGGCCGTCGGCAGACTTCGGTTGCACCCCGCGCGCGTTCAGCGGCTGACGCGCTGCCCATCCCTCGCCCGGTGCGAACAGTGTGGAATAGATAGACGGGCACTCGTCGTCGAGACGATCGAGCACACGGAGCAGCACCTCCTCGCACCGGAGCATCACCTCCGTCGAGAGGAACGCTTCCGGATCCGAGACGCAGAATCGCCGGCGGCCGGTGCTCGGAGGCGCCTCGCCACATGCCTCGAGCGCCGCCCGGAGCAGCCACTGCACCTCCTCCTCCTCAACGACGTAAGGCAGGCACAGCACCACCTCGCCGGCGGCGACGCTCTCCCCAAGGGCTGGCGGCGCCTCGCCCTCGATCTCGACATCAATCTCGCGCGAGCTCAGCCACACCTCGTTCACGGAGCTCAAGACCGCCGAGAGCGGACTCTGCTGTGGGTCGCCTGCTTGCGCGTTGAGGCCCCGCAGGACCGTCGTCCCCTCCTGATAATAGTCCGCCGCCGCGGTCGCCGTGTCCGCCGCCGTGTCCGCTGCCGCTGCTGCCACGTCCGCGTCCGCGACCAGCTGAGCGTCCGGTGGAAGCTCCCAGCTCGTCGCTCCCGTCTCTGCGTTGTGGAAGTACTCCCCGTCTTCGGATTCATACGACTGCCATGTGCCAGCGGAGGCAGCACCCTGCGTGGCATACGCGCCCAAGCCTGCGGCGCCATCCTTTTCCAAGACGGCACCCTCAGGGAGCTCCCAGCTCGACGTGCCGGAGCTCTCTTGGTAGAAGTATTCTTCGTTGTCCTCGGTGCAGTGTCGGCTCCAAGTGCCAGCACCTGCAAGTGAGCACGTCACTCTCGATACGCGATGGAGATGCGCGCACCGACTGCTTTGGCAGAGCGCAAAGGCGGAGGCCACATGTACGAAGATGATCGCCATCGATACACAGACGAGTCGGCCTCTCATGGGGCAAGGGGCTGGGGCCCCTTGCGCGGGGCTGTGAATTGGCTGTGAACAATCGGAGATTTCTCACAGTCACGGATTCCGATGGTGGCGAAAAATGGTCGAGATTCCTCCGAAGATGACTTTCTACATCGGTCAATAAACATGCTGTACTACTTCTGTAAGTCGCGGTTCACACTCTCGTACGCCCGCACGGGTCCTACTCCTAGCACAGGTCTACCTGACTAGTACCCACGTACGTTACCGGGCGCTCATATCGTCACCTCCTTCAGCGCCGACGGCTTGCGCCACGCCGGAGGGTGATCTGCCCCTGGAATCGCACCAGCGGGGCGACTCGCACTGCTGCGCCGCCTCTCCTGGTTGCGGTCGGTCGCGGCCGCCGGGATTGGATGCGGAGCGCCCACGGGCACGCTGCCGGCCACGCGCTGTGATGCCGCACTGGGCCGCTCGATGCTACCGCTATTCGGAACAATGCGCAGCGGCCGCGAGCACGCCGGCGGCGGCGACGGCCGCCGCGCGCCAGGTGCGGGTGCGCCGGGGGCCTTGGCGCCGAGCGACGCGCCCTGCTTTTTGGCTCCACCGCCGATTCCACCCTTGGTCGCTTTGGGTTGCATGCGAGAAGCCTCTGCGCTCGGGAGCACGCTCTCCCCAAGCTGCCTTGAGCCCGCCAAAATCTCTTCGCGCTTTCGCGCAGACGCCAAAGCAGCTGCCTCATTGAAGGTTCCGACGGTGAAGTTGGTCGCTTCCGAGACAGGCTGTCCTCGGCGTGAGCGGGCTGCTCGGAAGGACTTTTGCATCTTGAGGATCGCGAGCATCTGCTCTGACGAGACCTCGTTACGTCCACGAGGCGTGTACGATTTGGACGTCGCGCGGTACACGGGGATGCTCTCGACCGTCTGCCTTCGCACTTGCTCGAGCTCGGCGACCGCCTCGCTTGCAAGTGGCAACTCGGGCGTATAGCTGTGCCGCTTGATCATCGCCCATTTCCCACAGGCCTCGAGGAGGTCATGGAAGGCGACCTGGCCTGCGCGGTCCTGCACCTTGAGCTCGCGTAATCTCCCCATCACCTCGGCCGCGCCCACGAGCAGATTGGGCGACTTCCCCACAGCATCATCAGCCGTACGAAAGCCGACGGGTGGGCCGAGCGAGCGCAGCAAGCGCGTCAGGTCCTTGGTGGGCACCAGATGGTTGCCGTCGGGATCGAATCGCTGCCACACGTCGACAAAGTCGTCCACATGCACCTGGGACCAGGGGGCCTGCTCCTGCGCCTGGTCGTCGGCAAATGCGTCAATGACGACGGCGACGAAGACGTTGAGCATCACGTACGAGCCGATGACGACAAAGGAGATGAAGAAGGCAATGGCGGCGAGAGGGTCGCCGCACGTGCCCTCCGCTGCCGAGCAGCGGCCCGGCTGTCGCGCCTCGGTCACCATGGCATCGTGCATGATGCCGTTGTAGCTCTCGCCAGTGATGCACCGCACCATTGTGAGCATCGCCGCGCCAAAGGTCTCGAAATTGGCGTCGTCGTTGATGAACTCACCATGGGCGACGTGGCCAAACAGTTCGATGCCCAGGACGGCATAGATGTAGAGCACGAGTAGGACGAGGACGCCGACGTTGGCGAGCGCGGGTGCCGATGCGACGACCGTGCTGAGCAGCCGCTTAATGCCGGGCGCCACCTTGATGAGCTTGAGGAGGCGCACAATCCGAAAGAAGCGCAGAAAACGCAGCGTGGTCGGCGAGAGGAAGAGGCCGCCGGCAGCGAGCAGCGTGAGGGCGTGGTCGAGGAGGGAGAGGGAGACGAGCGTCATGTCGAGCACGTTCCACCCGTCGCCAAAGTATTGAGCGAATCCAAGCCCGAAGAGCTTGAGGAGCATCTCGAGTGTGAACGCCGCCGTGAAGAACCAGTCGACAATGTCCGCGAAGACGTCGATCGCAGGTGGCTGGTCGTACCACGTCACCGCCATCGAGAGCACGTTAAGCAGCACGAGGCACGCGACGAAACGCTCAAACGAGGCCGCGAGCTGCACATCCTCGTAGATGAGCTTGAACGCCTTCCGGCGCTGCTTTGCAAGCCAACCCTTGCCCGCGGGCTCCTTGAGTTTCATCGTCGGCTTGACTGAGAAGATGGAGCGCATCGCATTGGCCCACTCGAGCTGCGCGTCCGACATGAAGACAGAGCCGTCCTCTTGCTTACGGATGGCGTTAAAGTTCTCAAGGACAACGCCGACAAAGAGATTGAGCAGGATGAAGTTGGAGACGACGATCCACGTGATGACGAAGCTCGCCATCCACGGGTTTGCATTGAGCTCGGGCCCGTGATCGTGGTGCACCGGATCCGAATCCATGGCGCGCCAGAGCACATCTGGCCACATCTCGAGCGACGAGAGCTCGAAGAGCGTCAAGGTCGCCATCCCGATGTTGTCAAAGTGGCCCAGGTCGTCGTTGCCCCACCAGCGTGCGAGCATCTCGCCGCTCTCGGGATCTACGTACTCACCAACGCAGGCACGTTTGGTCGTGATCGTGCGGTCGGTGCAGGCTGCCATTCGGCCCATGAGGAATTGCATGCCAAACAGGCCGTAGACGATGAATACGAGCGCGCAGACCTGCACGACGCTGCCGACGAGCGGCACCGCGCGCAGGAGCGATTTGACCACGCGGCGCAGCCCATTGAACCGTCGGATGACGCGCAGCGGGCGCAGCGCACGCAGCGCACGTAGCGCGCGAAGTCCGCCCAGCTCCTCCACGTCGCGGAACAAGAGGGAGATGACGGAGGTGCTCACGATGGCACAGTCAAGGACGTTCCAGCCCGATCGGAAGTACGACTCTTCCGAGGCCCAGAGCCCGAAGACGAGCATCTTGAGCGCCATCTCGAGCGTGAAGATCGCGGTGAACGTCACGTCCGCGCGGAAGAGCGTCGTGGCGAGCGGCGAGCCCGGCACGACGCTCGGCACGTCGAAGGCGAGCGCTACGGACGAGAGCGCGATGCACACGATGATGAACGCCTCAAACGCGGGCGCGCTCACCAGGCGCTTGAATAGACGCATCATCACACCGAGGGATCCTCCCGTGTCCTCATCGAGAGGCAGCGAGTGCCGACCAAGACTCTTCTCGCCCGGATCCCCTCGACCCATATTAGGATCCCCTCGACCCTGTGAAAACTCTTCCAGCGCCGCCGACTTGCTCGCACACCAGCCGCGCTTGGCGCGAGCGGCGGACGCGGCTCGCTCGGCGACTCGGCGCTCGCGTTCGGCGATCCGAATGTCCTTCAAGTCCGCCATGAGCTCCGGGTAGAGCATCAGTGTGAGCACATGCGAGCGCATCACGGCCGTCAGCTCCTGGTCAGTCGCCGCCGGTCCCATGGCGTGCCGGGCAGCGCCGGCGACCGAGGCCTTATCCGCGAGCGGCAGCGAGAGAGGCGCCGTAGGTCTGGGCGGCGGCAGCGCAGCGGGAGGGAGGGCAACTCCCTCGTTGACTGCGTCCTTTCGCGCGGCGGCTGCCTCAAGCGCGAGCCCCTCGCGCGCGTGCATGCAGTCCCAGTATTCGAATAACAGACGCGTCGACGGCTCAGGCCAGACCGCATCGAATTGGTCGGTCGCCGGCAGCGCACCCGACGAGCCCGGGAGCCCCGAGAGTGCACCAAGCAGTAGGCGCTGCCCTTCACATAGCGAGCCAAAGCCGCGCGCGACGCCGGCCACATGGCCCTTGCGGTCCTCGGGCACTGAGGCACATGCATGCACAAAAGCCCCGAGCTTGTCCTGCAGCCGCAACGTGATGACGTCGGCGTCGGAGCTCGTCAGACCGAAATGCCTCTGGGCGCTCAGCTTGCGCACCAGCTCGGAGAGCCGTAGGTGGTGCGCACGAAGCTGCTGAAGCTCTGCTTGGAGCACGTCGGCATCGCGCGCGAGCGCGGAGTATCCGCCGGCGCGAAGTTGGCTGTCCAAATTAGGAAGGTGGCTGTCCGAGTGCTCGAGCTGCTCCGCTGGCGAGGGCGATTTGCGGTCCTCCGCCGTCGGGTCGCCAACTGAGTCCCACCCCCAGCATATGATGGCCACGAACAGGTTGACCAGGACGTAGTTCTGGATCAGGAACATGGGGACGAAGTAGAGCGCCGCGAGCGACCACGGCGCGCCGCCCTCGAGCGTGGATGCGAAGACGGCGTTCCAGTCCTCGCCCGACGTGAGCGTGAACACGGTCACGAACGCGGAGGCGAAGTCATCAAAGTGGGTTCGTGGGGGAGGGGATCCCATCTCACCACCGAAGAGCTCCATCCCGAGCAGCGCGAAGACACACATGATCAGCACGAGGATCGCCGTCAGGTTGAGGACGAGGGATGAGACCGCGGCGAGCGTCCCCTCGAAGCGCTTCATCTGCGGGTTGAGCCGGAGCAGGCGCAGCACACGCGCGACGCGTAAGGCGCGCAGGAAGTCAGTGTCGTGTCCATAGAACTCGAGCGCCATATCGAGCAGCGAGCACAAGGTGACGACAAAGTCGAAGCGGTTCCAGTACGAGGTGAAGTACGCTCGGCCCGAGGTGCACAGCTTGAGGACCATCTCAAGGGTGAACGCGGCGACGAAGAAGTCGTTGGCGTAGTTGAGCAGGTGCGCATACCAGGCAGGCTCGCCGTGGAAGTTGGAGCACATAACGATCGTGTTGAGCGTGATCATCAGGTAGACGAGGCTGTCCCAGCTGCCCGCACTCATAGTCCACATCGATGCGCGGCGGCCCAGATGCGGCGGCTCCGTGCCCGGCGCCGCGGCCGATGCGCTCTCGTCGGAATCGTCACCGCTCTTCGATCTTTCCTCCTGCGCCTTGTTGAACGACTCGAACAGGACGGCGAGGAAGAGGTTGACGATGAAGTGGGAGCCGACCAGGACGAGGACTAGGAAGAAGATGACGGCGGACGCCTCGCCAGCCGTCTTCCGCAGCATGTACATTTGGTCCACCCATCCCTCGAGCGTCACTGCCTGGAAGATGGACGCGAACGCTGAGATGACGTTGTCGTACGAGAGCGCGCCAAAGCAAGGGCCGACCAGCCAGTACACGCACGCCTCCGGCGCGGAGCAGTCGGCATCCTCGACGCAGAGCGCCGTGTCGGCGACCGGGGCGTCCGCGCCCGGTACTGTGCACCGGAAGTGCATCTTGCCCGCGAAGAGGTTGACGCCTACGATGCTCATCAGGAAGAGGAAGAGGGCGAACAGAGCCGACACGTTGCCGAGATCGCTCAGCGAGCCGAGGAGAGATTCGACGATGAGCTTGAGCGACTTGACGCGGTTCACCATGCGGAGGGCGCGCAGCACGCGCACGGCACGCAGCACCGTGTAGTTGCCGAAGCCGGGCAGGCGCTGCAGCCACGCAGTCGACACGACGATGAAATCGAAGACGTTCCAACCATCGCCAAAGTAATCGGAAGGACCGAACGCGATCAGCTTCGCCACCACCTCCGCTGTAAAGATGTACGTGTACACGTCCTCGACAAGCGCGTACAGCGCCGCCTTGGGCGTGCCAACGCTGGCCGCCGCGTCGAGCGGGCTCTGCGTCGCCATCGTGATGCACGAGGCGATGATGACTGCGAGGATGAAGAAGTCGAACGGCGGCCACGTCACCAGCCGGTGGCACGTGTGCCGCAGCCGGCCGCAGCAGCCCGTCGTTCCGACGGAGTCGTGCGTTCGCAGCAGCGGCTGCAGCGGCTCGTCGTTTTCGCCGCTCGATGGCGGGACTGGCAGCGGATGGGCCGTCGCGCTGGACTCGGCCGCTTGCTCACCGGCCACGCCGCGAGGCAGGGACGCCAGCGCCTTTGAGCTGCGGCCGCCGCTGCCTTTCGACTTCCGCAGGCGGTGATCGCCCTTGTCCTGGGGCCCTCGACCCTCGCCAGCGATCCGCTGCGCACGCAGCACACGCGGTGGGGGCATGTCTTCCATTTTTTGGCCTTGAAAAGCGCCATTTTGGGCAGTCCTCTGAAAATGTCAAAAGCTCGGCAGTGGTCGGCACCTTGGTGATTTGGACGACGTACCGCGCGGGCTCCGATAGTGCCCATGGCAAATAGCCGGCGAAAGGAGCCGAGGTAGCGGATCTGTCGGGACGCGCCTGCACCGGCTGGGTGCCGGCTGTTCGCGCTTCGGAGTGTACCAATGGGTACAGGCACTACTAGTGAACTAGTCGCGGACCGACGGGGGGGCGCGTTCGCGTTCCCTCGTGGGGCAACTTGATTACGAACTAGGCGGCAGTAAGGCGGTCAAATAATCCACATAATCTAAGGGTTCCAATCACGATCGACAGATCTCGGTACGTAGGCCCCAGATAATATTCCGCTCAGGATTATCAAAACGAGCCTTTCCATGTTTCCAACTTTGTTCACGAAACCCCTCGCGCACACCTTCGCTTCCGATGCGACCCAGAACCTTTCGCTAGGAATTACCGCCCCTCTCTCCGTCTCAATGGTGAGGACATACATCCCCAAGGGTGGCCATGGCGGCGACCGCAGCAAGACTGGCCTGCCTGCCGGCTACTGGCAGGATAAGGGTGGTCGCGCCGCAGCAGCCGCAGCAATTGCTGCAGCACAAGCGAAAGAATTGCTAGAGGAAGAGGCAGCAAAGGCGGCGGCCACCAACCGCTGGAAGCAGTGGGCCAAGTAGCACAGTGATGAGCAGCAGTCGAGCAGCAATCAACTGCAAAAATTGTAATGCCCGCCTTGTGAGCCTCGACCGACTCCACGCAGATGACGACTCAGCGTGTGCTCGTTGCTGGCTCTCGTGTGCTCCGCAGGGCGGTGTGAGGCTACAATCCAGCTTTCGGTCAAGGATATCTTCACTTCAGGCTCGAGTTCGCTATGGATCCCGGCCATGCAGTCGAGAGAGCGGGCGGATAAGGGAGCGAGACAGTTGCTTTTGTCATTGTGGCTAGTGTGTCATCGTCGTAGTCGGAACATACGTGTACGTCGCAGTCAATAGTGTGTGAGTGGCATCAATTTCAGGGCCTAAATGAAGTGATATACAGTCAATATTGCTAGTGGTGCCTACTTCTACCCAATGGAGTGTACGTAAGTAAAACACGCCTATCGGCGGCGTACACGTGGCGAGAGGGATACCCCAGGCATACAAAGCGTGTACCTGTACGGTGTGGTCGCGCTTCGGAGTACGGCGCGCGCGCGGTACACGACGCTAGGACGCTATCTAGTGCGGTTGCTCACCTGTCACCAGTTTTTCAACTAGTTGTCTGATCATTCGTGTCATTGACATACTCGTATAAAAATACAATCGAAATCCACAAATCCTCAAAGTCAGGTACACCTAACACCCGCTGGCCCTGCTAGTGTGCTTTATTAATCGTGTGCATGCTCCGTCAGACACTCTCGTCCGTTCCTCTCTCGTCCGTTCCTCTCTCGTCACGTCGCCGCACGTCACTCTCGTCTTCTGCTCGCGGTTTTCAATTCGGTGTGCACCACCTGCTAGTGGCGCTTCGCCCCTGGTCTTTGTCGGCAACGTCTTGCTGTGGGGGAGCGGGATGCTCTAGCAACCACGCTGGACGCTCTCTAGGAGTCTACAACTACCACTTTCAAAGCAGAGGCAACCAAGGCAGCGAGGGCCTCCAAGGTCTGTTGCAGCTTGTCCTCCCGCTGTGTGAGAGCAGAAATCGTCGTGCGCAGTTCATGTATCTCATCATGCAAGCTCTTGAACTCCGTCTTCAGCTCCTCGCCGAACGGTTGAACTACGCCACCAAGGGGGCCACTGGCTACCGGGATCTCGTCGGCCATGCCGCCGGACAAGTTGTGTTTGCGCACAGCCGCCTCGTGGGCACGGTCGAGAAAGTCGCTGCTATATAGCCTTTTTTATGGAAGAGTTCGTCAACCCCTCGATTTTTTCACGAGTCGCGCTTGTTTGATGAGGTGTCTCCTCATCGCAAGTAAGATCGTGAATCGTCGCACCTGCAAGAAATAGCAAGATGAGACGCACAGTCAAGAGTCACGTGGGGCAGCGCCGAAGCGCGCAGCAGAGAAGCGGGGTGATCATCTCAAAGTTGAGGGAAACAGAGAGCGTGCTCACCTTGCGTTGGGCGACCGGGGACTTTCTGATGACAGTAATGAGGTCCTGCTTGCTAATTCTTAGCGCAGATACGTACGACATGGCGCAGGCCGAGTGCGGCGAAAAATAGCTCTCGTCGTAGAGCAGCACATCGTCACCCCACCACATGCCAGCCGTGAGCACACGTCTGCCTAAGAGGACGATGCCGCGCATGACGACATACAGATAGCCCTTCACGGCCACTTCGCCCGTAGTGAAAGTGCGCGATGTCATCAACATTGCCAAACGCACGAGAATGATGTCCTCGACGCCTTTCAGAAACGAGATTCTAGACAGCCAGTGCTTGTTACTGCGCTCTCATGGTGGCGTGGCAAGGAATGGGGCGTCAGAGTCAGGACACAGAGCGCTCACGGTGGCGTGTGGCAAGGAGCAGAGTTGTCAAGGGTCAGCAGAGACACACGGTCCGGCCTGAGCGATGCTGCTGCTGCCGTGTAAGGCGGTGCGAAGGGGTGTCGCGTACACATGCATGACCACCTCGATTTGGAGGGCGTCACTAAGCAGAGGCAGGACGGAAGCGGCATGGAACTCCCTCAGCTTCATCTCCTGGGTCTGGTGCAGGTACTCGCGCATGCGTCTGGCCATCCCCGCTGGCAAGTTGTTCGTATAGATGTAGCTGTTCAGGCTGTCCAGGCGCTGTCGGAATTCGATCACGCCAGGGTCCGCATTGGTCGCCACGTCGCAAAACATGGCGAGCACTTGCGTCCAGATCAAGGCACCAACCAACACGAGGGTCATCACTACGATAGTCTCACCCTGACTCATTGAGGACGGGTAGTGATCCGTGCCTCCGGTGCCGGTGATGACCATCAGCGACCACGAGAAGGCGCCAAGGTACAAAGAGCCTGGTTTCGCACCGCCGCAGCCAGCGATGCTGAGTTCAGCCGAGGTGGTCGGAGTCATGGATGCCGATGGCACCACCGGGTCTTTGCAGTAGCCGTAACGCTCCGAGCCGAGCCACGTTGACTCAGGCGAGTCGTGTAGAGACGCTTCGAGAGCCATCACGCACGCATACCAGTGCGCTCCTATCAGCGTCATCGAGATCGCGCGGGAGACGGTCTTCGTGGCGTAACTAATGCTAATCTTAGTCTTCCAGCGCTTGTAGACCCTCGAGGCGCGGACGAGCCGCACGAGCTTGACGAGCCGGACGGCGCGCAGCACGCGCAGCACAACAACCGCCCCAACCCCGTCACCCACCCCATCCTCGGTGGCAGCTGTAGCCGGATCGGGTAGCACCGTCTGGTAGATGTCGAAGTCGAAGGGCACAAAGATGGTTAAGGAGTCCACCGCGAACCAACCGCAAAGGTAGTGGCGGATAATGAGTGAGTGGTCTTCGACCCAAATAGAGCCGCCGCGATCGTCTCGGGTCTCGTAGGCGACGAAGAATTGCAGCACCAAGTCGAAAAGAAAGACGAGGTCGAGCACGCGGTTGATCAGGAACCAAATGTCGGCCCACGCAGCAGGACCGTAGACGGTTCCAATGAAACCGGCCTCGAAGGGGGTGATGATTGCAGTGTAGAGCAGTGCCAGCGTCGTGACGACGTCCCAGTAACCGAACCAGGAGGTTCGTCGAGGATGCAGAACCAGGCGATTCGAATGCTCTCTCGATGCCAGCCACCTCGCCATGTTCTGGGTTTGTTGTCGGTACTTGTTGGCCAACGTCATGCCGTGCCGCTTTTCGTACAGTTTGCGCCGGAACGTGCGCATCTCGAGTCCAGTTTTGGGCCACGACGCTGTCCTAGTGAATCCGCCTTGGGCTGCGCTCACCCCTTCCACGTACGGCATGGGTAGCGTTCGGGGAGAGCGCCTGCCAAGCGATGGGGCACTGGATCCCCATCTCGAGTGGCGAGGGCAGCGTGACAGCTCAGGGATCGGAGGTCCTTGGTTCCGCGCGGGCGGGTTGTCAGCGGGGATGATGCCAGCGGCGGGAACGCTGCCGTCAATAGCTCCGGCGGCGGGAAGGCTGACGTGGTAGGGGGCTCCGCTCATCCTCGTGCTGTTACAGGCAGAGTGAGCGACAAAATGGGCTTTCCCTGCAGGCTTTCCCGTGCACGGACGGACGGAAGGAAAACATGAAATTAAAACAGAATTAAATTTAAAAAGAGAAAAAGAAGGTAATTACTTTGTTGTTATTTGAAATTGATTTCTCCTGGGGATCTCCGCGTCGGACCGTACAGTACTCTTTTTACACGTAGACGTACCCGTGCGGTTGGTGCGGTTGCGCGGAATCAATCGCGTGCGTCGGAACAATTTGACCGCAGCTCACGCCCCGCGGGCTTGTCGAGGGCATGTGGGGCTCCTTTCTCATCGTGTGCGAGTAGCGCACGTGCAAAGGCAAGCTGCGGCCCGACGACGAGCGCCGTGACGGGCGCGGGCGGCGCAGTGCCGCGTGTGGCGCACCCGATACGTGAGAGGTACGCCTTCGCCTCCGATGGGAAGTCGAACAGGATCACCCGATCGATAGGCTTGCCATATCCATATTTGGGATCGACCGGCTGGCTGCCAGCACTGAGTCCCAAATATGGCAAGCGGCTCAAGTCGAGCCCCCGCACGACGCGTCCGGTAGCCACGAGGAGGCGCGGCGCCTCCGACCCGAGCGCAATCGGGGCGAGCGGGTCGGGCATTGCACGGAAGGAGGCGAGGGACTCGGATCGCCGGGCAGACGGGAGCGAGCTGTGGAAGAGATGTACCGAGAGCGCAGGTACGGCGGCGGTGATGAAGGATGCGGGGGTGGCGGTGGGAGATCTCTGGAGATCGCGCCGCTGGAGCTCGCGCCGCTGGAGGTGACGGTGCAGAGCCTCGCAAGTCGCGCCATTGTCGCACAGCACGAGAGCGTGCTGGGCACCGACCAGGGCCATCGTGAGCTCCTCGAGCTTCGCCTCGAAGGCGCTGTGTTGAGCGTTGAGCGGCTGTGTGCAGTCGACAAGGGTGATCGGCACGCCCGCGCGCGTGCGGTGCAACCCAGGCCTGACGCGTCGTACGAGCCCTGGCACATCGAGCTGCATCTGGTCCTCGACGCCCTCGGGCAGCACCGTGGTGACGAGGGCGGTGGCGCAGCCCGCGGGCAGGACGCGAAGCAGCCATCGGAATGATGCGAGGGGCAGTTGCTCCGAACCGACGTCCTGCGGCGGTGGCGCGTGCCCAAGCCGCGGCATGCCGCCGCCGCCGCCGCCGCCGCTGTCGCCGGCCGTCTCCTCCTCTTCAGCCTTGCGAGTCCCCACATCCCCAGCAGTCCCCACAGCCCCGGGAATGTAGGGTCGCGTCGCCACAGATGGAGCCCTCGTAGAGTCACGGCCCTGGTAGAGAGAAGATGCCTCGTCCACCACCAGCATGCGCACTCCCTCGAGTGACACACTTGGCGGCCGGTCGCGAGGGCTCAGGTGGGCCATGAGCCGCCCCATCGTCGCCACGAGAACCTCAAGTCCTCCGCCCAAGCGCTCCCGCTGCGTGGCCCATGAGTGCTCGCCCGTGGCGAGCGAGACGCGGAGCGAATGGTGCCCGACCTCGCGCGCAAGCTCTACCACCTGCTGTGCGAGGTCACTGGTCGGCACGATCACGAGGGCGCGCACCTGCCCAGGTGGCGTGCGGCCCTCGCTCTCCTCGATCTCCCACAGACGCTCCACCAGCGGAGCCACGTACGCGAGCGTCTTGCCGCAGCCGGACGCATCCGCGAGCAGCACGTCCTGATGACGCCGCATCGGCTCGAAGCTCAGCGCCTGGGCGCAGCTCGGCCGTGCGAAGCCGAGCGCCTCCAGGTTCGCCGTGAGCCGTGGCGACGCGCCGAGCGCCTCCCAACTCTTGGTGCCCGTGGCAAGGAAGGTGTCGTGCACGTGGCCCTTGGAGGTGCACGTCCACCGATGGCGCGTGCGCTGCGAGCGCGACTCGGCCTTTGGAGGAGCGTCGTGCCTCTTTTCGAGCCATGCGTCAATCGCAGCCCACGCTTCGTCGTCGTTGGTCTCAGCTTGTACTGTCGACTCGGGCACATCGCCCATGCGCATCGATGCACGTGGTGACGGCGTGCGTATCGCACCCAAGACGTGCGTAACGTAGCTATATTTGTGTGCCGTGTGCCCGGCTGCGGCGCTGCTCCAGGTTCGCCGTGAGCCGTGGCCAATCGTAGCCAAGGCGTGCGTAACGTACGCGTATCGGGTCAGCGCCGCAGCTGGGCACACGGCACACAAGTGCCAGAGAAGATGCATCCGTGGAAAGTGCGACTCCATTTTCGTCAAAAACGCAACCAAAATCGCATGCCGCATTTTGACGAAAACGAGATATCTCAGATACCCACAACCGTCACGCGACTCCATGCACACACGCACGGGACGCGCCTAAATGCTCTCGCACACACGCATCTAACATGCATCATCATCCCCCACGGTGACTCCTAGTTCGCTCTTAGGAATCCTATACGCTCTTGTGCCTACTCCCACGCAGATCGCTGCTAGGTGCTAGTGCTAGCCGCACGGAGGTCTCGCTTCAGGTATGTCCAACTACCTGTCCTCGGGTCCTGCAGCGTGCCCTTCTACCTGTCCTTAACGTCTCCCTCTGCCCGCTATTCCCGCCTGGTGGCACGCTTGGTGAGCCGCTGGGTTATTCCCCACGGCTATTCCCGCTTGGTGGGCCGCTGGGTGGCCATAGCGCTGCCGACGCACGCGATGATGTACCTGCGATAGCCAAGCACGATGCCCGAGATCATGGCATTGACCACCACGAGGTAGAGCAGCAGGTTCGTCAGCGGGCGATCTGAGAGCTGGATGTCATAGTACCACGGATACGGGATGGCGCCCCCGCACATGACGAAGTTGAGATAGAGCCACGCCTCGTAGGCCACGTGGTAGGCAGTCCCAGCCCAGACAAGGGCGGCGGGCCCGGGCAGGTACTTGGCCAGCAGGCTCGCGTCCTTGGACGCCACATCCACGAAGCCGCACACGAGCGACGGCAAGTGCACAAGTACCATCAGAGGCCAGTACTTCGGGTAGCCTCTGGCCTCGTAAAAGTTCCATTGCGCGCGCCACTCGGGGTGCGCGGCCTTCTGGATAGCCCAGAAGAAGAGGAACATGCAGCACATCATCACGCCGAGGCCGTTTATAAAGGCCGCCGACGAGTACACTGCGGTCGTGAGGTGCGGCAGCGGCCGCCCAAAGGCGAGGCCGACCTCAACGAGCAGCGAGAGGCCCTGGTAGACGCACTGCCCCATGATGGTGATCGCTGTCAAGTAGACGCCCTTGCCCACATAGTCCTGCAGCCGTGCCTCATGTGCGGGCGTCCATAACCTCTCGCCCCTCGTCAAATCGTAGGGGTTGAAGCGCACGCGCCAGTCGGGCCCACCCCAATCTTTGGCGGCTTGCTCCTCGACAAGAGACAGCGGCGGGTGCCAAACGTGCTGAGCCAAATTGGCCAGCACCAGGAGAACAAAGGCCGCAAGCGCGAGCGCGAGACGCAAGGTCACCGGCAACATCCTGGCGCGTTTGTGTGGCTCTCTCAGGGCGTGGCCGCACGACCCCACGCGAACGATCCTCGACGTCCCGAGCTCCCGACCGAGAAGAACAGAAGATATTCATACCGGTAAAAAGACACCGGGGGGAGCCGGGACACACACGAGACACACGGAACACGCGGACGCACAAAGGCACACAGACGAATCTCACACAACCAACCAAACCCACCAACAACACACACCCCGCACGTCACTCGTCAGCGCGACGACCGAAGCCGCGGCCGACTCAACAGCCGCAAGCCCGAAGCCGACCGCTCCCCGCGGCCGACTCAGAAGAGGCATATTCATACCGGTAAAAAGACACCGGGGGGAGCCGGGACGCACACGGGACACGGGACAAACACGGGACACACGGACAGCCGAACCATACCGGTACGAGTTAATCGTTTTGAATTTGAGCGTTTCCAAAACTCCCGGAAGGTGCCGGGTCAAACACGGGGAAAGTCACCAGGGAGGATATGTGGCGCTGCGTGAGCCGGCGCAAACACAAGTGACAAGAGTATGGACCCTTCATGATTATCGACCATGCTCACGACAACTGCAGCATGTGGTTTATGACGGTGCAGTGCTGGTTCTGATGGTTGTGTCGTGTCGTCTGCGGTTCGTGAACTGTGACTGGGTGTCGTGGACCCGTGTGAGTAAGGCGTCCAGGGACTGCATGCAAGAGATTGGGCACATGCAAGCGCGCCGCTGGGCCGCTCAGAAGAAGCGTTTCTTCCGGGGGACACTCAGGTACATGTCGATGATGAGAGGCCGCTCGGAGTTGGCAGCTGCCTGCGCGAGCCGATCCCAGAGCTGTGTCGGCCCCATCGGGGTTCCGTTGACGCCCGTCACCTCGGCATCGACGGGCACGCCCGCAAGGGCTCCCGCACCTCCTGGTTCGACGCTCTTCACCAGCAGGCGCTCCTTCGCCCCCAACAACCCGCCTGAGCTTTTCCGGATCTCGAGGTTCAGCCCGAGCGAGCCCGGTGCTTCGAAGACATAGGAGTGCTGCCCAGTCGGCGCTGCGGCTGCGGTTCCAGCATCAGGGGACGCGGGGAAGGCTGAACCGTCCTCGTTAGGAGCGACTGGCTGACTCATCAGGCCATCACCCGTCGACGCTGATTCCGCAGGCTCTGGCACGCGTTCCTCCTCCGTGGCCCCGGGCGCCTCGTCGTCGTCCTCTGCCACTGTCTCCACAGTGGGCGCCGCCGGCGCTGTCCTCTCGGCATTGCCAAAATCGCCAAAGAGGCGCTGGGAAAGTTGGCCGAAAGCGGCGAACAGGTCCGTATGCTGCACCTGCTGCACCTGCTGCGCCTGTTGCGCCAGTTTCTGCGGCGAGGCGACGTCGAGGTGCACTTTAGCCTTGTGGTCTCCATGAGAGTCCATGAGATTTGTCGGCTCGTCTTGAGACCGTCGTGAGCGATCCAGATAATCTATTGGGGTTCAAGTCCCACCCGGTCAGTGCGTGCGAGTCTATAAGGTTTTGGCAGACTTAGAACATGATTCACACTATGGCGAGAGTGTGAATGGTTTGAAAATAGAATCCGCGATGCCCGGGTTATGCACCTATTCTCGGTGCACCACGTCATTAGTCTTCACGCCCAAGGTCTCTTTTGAAAAATGCGTTCAGTGCCGTGTGCTTCATTGCTGCTGCTCGCGCTCGCGCCGCGCTCGACGGACGCGCAAACGCGGCTGGCGGCGTTAGTTTACGATATCAAACCCGTCGGCGGGCCCGTCTTTGGCGACACCATTATAACATTGCGCGGCGTTGGCCTCGACTTTGTCAGCTGCCAGTTCCAGCTTCCAGGCGACAACCCTCCGGCGCGCCAGACCGCCCCGTGCGTCTTCAACCCACAAGATGTGCCCCTGGGGAGCAGCTGCAAGTGCACCACGCCGCGCGCGCCGCAGTACACGACGACGATGCAAGTGTTTGACCCTTTGACGAACCAGAATAGGCCAACGCAAGTCCCCACGTCGGACCTGCTGCACGGACCGGTGGTGGTGACCGCGGAGGGCAGTTGGGGCAGATCCTTTTCGCCCTTCGCTGTCACCTTCACCTACTACGAGCTCAATCGCGCGATCAACGTCACGGCCATCGAGCCGACTGCCGGCTCATTCTACGTCGACACGCTGGTCACGGTGCGCGGCAACGGCTTCGTCGACTACAGCGGCGGCGGCGGCGTATACTGTTCGTTTCCGGGGCCCTATTGGGATCCATTCATGCTTCCTACGAACCCAGAGTACCCGTACCAGGACTTTACGTCGCCGGCCACGATTGTGAGCACCACCGAGATCCGTTGCGTCGTGCCGCCAAAGGGCAACAACAGCGACCCCAGTCAGTGTGCCATTGAGTGCGACCGAGTGCGGCCGAGTGCGGCCGATGATTCCTGACCACCTCTGACCACCTCTGACTGCCTCTCTCGCCGCAGTTTTCGTGGAGGTGTGCTTGAGCGGCCACCCAGACAGTTCCTCCGTGCGCGGGCGGCAGCAGCATGACCACTTCTGCACGGCATCGCTCAACCGCTTCGATTACGTCGACTACGCCGATCGGTTCAACCTGACCCTCTGGAATGCGTCCGTGATCGCTGGCCCGCTCAGGGGCGGCACGGAGCTCGAGATCTACGGGAGATTCGGGTTCGTCGATTTCCTGACGCTCGCGCCCGAGTTCGCGGGGCTGCCCGATGGCGGTCAGCCCCGCTGCGTCTTTGGACATGGCCTGGGGCGCAAGGGTGGCGCGCCGCCCGACTTGGCGCTGACGAGCCCCGCCACGCTCTTCGGCGCAACGCCGCTCCAGTACCATCTGTTGACCGAGCTCGGCGACAATACGAGCGTGCGAGCGTCGCTTGGGAGGCAACGCATGTGCCTTGGGCGCGTTCTCCCCACAGTGCCCGATTCAGGCGACAATCGCAACTACTGCGGCTGCCAGTTCGCGGTGTACCCCCCTTCCACGAGCAACCAGCCCCCACCCCCGCCCATAATACCCGCGTGCGGCTGCGGCTGCCGCCGGCTTCTGCGCCAAGATGGGGCGCCCGGGACCGCACACCAGGAGCTTGACATGTGCGTCGACCGACGGCTGAACCGGTTCGACCCCAATACCCCATTACCGGACATTAAGTGCGGCCCACACCCGACCAAGTACCACCGGCGGATCGATGCGCAGCCCGCCACGATGGCGCGCTGCCGGGCACCGCAGGCGGTCCAGAGCGGCTTGTATGAACTCGAGTACGCTCCCGGCGGCGACGTGCGCGCGACCTCACGCAGCACGGATCAGGCGGTCACATACACGTACTATGACGCCACGTTTGGAGGCGTGACGCCGCGCGCCACGCCACTGCAAGGCGGTACCCGCTTCCTCGTGCGTGGCAACAACTTGGGCCAGTTTGGGGTGGGCGTGCAGACCGGCGCGCTCAACATCTACGGCCAGCCGTCGCAGGTGCGCGCGTACTTTGGGTACCCCCGCTGCTTCATTGGCGGGCATCATCGGGCAGTGGGCGCGACGCTTGAGGATTGCGATCCGCTGGTGAGTGGCTGGACGCAAGCCATCGGCGGCACCTCGGGATGCCAGGTGCTCCGGTGCCTTGCCGCGCTCCCCATGGCCGCGGTCACCCTCGCGCTCCCCCTTCTAGTCTCGCTCAACGGCCAGTTCGACTCGGCCATTTTTCTGGTGAACGTGACGTACTTTGATCAAGACGCCGTGTACATCTCAACTGTGGCGCCGCGCGCCGCCCCCGTGACGAGTGACGTGCCCCTGCGGGTGCACGGCGCGGGCTTCATGGACCTGGGCGATATGAAGTGCGTGCTCTCGACTACGTGGGGTGCTAACACGCCTCTCGCGGGCATGCCACGTACGATCTATGTAGACGCGAACATCTCGGCCGACGCGCGTACGCTCATCTGCTCGCCCGACGAGACCACGCGCCGCTCCGCCCTCACCGTCAACGTCGGTATCACGCTCAACGGCGAGCTTGCCACCCTCAAGGTCGCCGAGAACCTGCCCATCTACTTTGTCGACTTGGGCAGCATCCGACTGTCCACCATCAATCCGCCTGCTGGCCCGATTCGTGGGGGCACCACGATCGTGCTCATGGCCAGCTCGTTCACCGCGCTCCAAGCGTGTGCAGGCGCCGTGTGCCCTGAGCCTCCTCTCTGCCTCATCGAGCTACGCACGCCGGGTTCGCGTCCTAACGGCAGCGCGCTCGCATACGGCGCGGCGGCACCGGCGCGCAACGTGACCGTCGTGGGCGCGGTGCGTGCGCGCCAGGGGCGTTGGGCGCTCCACTGCGACATGCCGTCCTCAGGGCTCACGACACAGGATGCCACAGAGCTGCCTCTCGCACCCATGGCCCTCCTCGCGCGCATCCACGTCGCCTTGCTAGGCTATGTGAGCACTCGCTCCACCGTCCTCATCGATAGGCTCAACTTCACGTACTATGACGCTTCGGTGTCGCGGGTCCATCCGCGCGGCGGGCCACCAGGTGGCGGCACGGAGCTCACCGTGAACGGGCGCGCCCTGCAGGGCGTCTACCGTGGCACGCCCTTGTTTGCCGAAGGCGGTCGTCGACAGCTGCTGGCTGCCGCCGAGTGCATCTTCCTCGCCTCGCCACCGCCGCCCTACGGGATGCCGGTACAGGCCAACCTTCCGCTTCGCTCAGCTGCAAGTGCGGCGCCCGGCGGCGCACTTCGGTGCGCCACGCCCGCGCTGCCCGCCCAGGAGATCGCCATCTCGCCTACCGGAGTGGTGCGCTACTTTCTCGAGGTGAGCCTCAACGGGTACGCGGACGAGCGCACGTCCTCGACGGTGCGGCTGCCGCCCTCGTTTACGTACGTCGACGCGGTCGTCTCGCGTGTGCATCCGTTCGGCGGGCCAGTGATGGGTGGCACGATGCTCACCTTACGAGGTCGCAATCTCGGAGATTACGGCGGCCTCTCCTGCCGCTTCGCCTTCGCAACGCTCCCGAGTGTCGGGACCACCGCCGCCGCGGACGTGATCAGCAGTGCGACCGTCATCGAGAGCGGAGACGGCGCCGGCGGCCGCGCCGTACGCTGTGCGTCTCCCTCCCTCGGCGCGGCTCAGCTCGCCGTTCTCACGGGCTCGTCCCGGGGCGGCGGCGGCGGCCTGCCAGCGTCCATCGAGCTGCAGCTCACACTGAATGGCGAGCTGTCACATTCACAGTTGGTAAGCGCGCCAGCGTGCAACGCCGCCGCCGCCACGGGCGACGCGCTGTTTGCTGATGTGGCGCGCGCTACCAATGCCTCCGATGCCGCCAACGCGACCTTGCGCGCGCGATGCTGGGCGTATTTCGATCCGGGCGCGGTGAGGCTGACGGCGCTCCAGCCGCGCGGTGGGCCGCACGTCGGCGGTACGCGGCTGACCGTGCATGGGAGTGGCTTCCATGATTTTGGAGGGCTTGGTTGCGTCTTTGGCAACGTGGGTGTCGCAGACTGGGAGGGCGCCGATGACGGTGGCGGCGACGGTGGTGACGAGGGCAGCAGCGGCGGCGGCGGCGGCGGCGGCGGCGGCGGCGGCGGCGGCAGCAGCGAGGGAGGTGCCGTCAGCCGCGGCGATCCAGGCGCTCCGCACGGCGCTACCTTGACGCTCTTCTCGAGTGCCACACGCACCGATGCGGCCGAGGTCGTTTGCATCACGCCGCCCAACGGGGCGCTCCCTTACACGGGGCGGGTGGCCGTGCGCCTCACCCTCAATGGTGCCATTCGCGATGCGCATCTGCCGATGAATGCAACCGTGTTGATGAACGAGGATGCGCTGGCCAACGTCTCCAACGCGTTAGTGTTCACGTATTACAATGGCGCAGCGGTGTTGGCGCTCACAGCCATGCCGTCGCGCGGCGGCGCTCTCGGCTCGACGTTGCTCACGGTGGTCGGTCGGGGCTTTGTCGACTATGGCGGGCTGCGCTGCCGCTTTGGGCCGATAGGGATGCTGCCGACGACGAGCGCTACGATGCGGGTGGATGGCACGATCGCGTGCCGTTCGCCGCCTTATGCCGTCGCGCACGCTCGCGAGCAATTGGGCACCGATTGGCAGCCGGCGCCGCAGGCTGATGCGCCGAGCGTCTCGTCGCTGACGCTGCCACAGGGTACTCCTATTTTGGGTCCAATCTCAGGCGCGTCGCCCCTGGAGCTGCCGGCGCTGCCAGCCACCCTTCCAGTCAGCGTGATCCTCAATAACCAGTCCGACGCAGGCGGCGGCGAGGCGTCCGCGGGCGGCGCCCAATTCGAATTCGGGGCTGAGCCGTGCGAGGGTCAGCGGCTCCTCATCTTTGCAAGTGGGGTGGTGGACGACGGTCTCGCTGGCGCCTCGGGCAGCTACGGCGGCGCGCCGCGTAACTGCTCGTGGCTGCTGCGCCCCGCAAGCGTGCCGCCGGGCGCGGGTTATGCCCTTGCGCTCTTTCTCACCGCCGTCGACGTGCGCCCGGGGTACGATAGCGTGCTGATCGTCGATGGCGACGGCGACGGCGGCACGGGCAATGTGCTCCTCGCTCTGCCCGAGATACTCCCCGAGATCTCACCCGAGATGAGCATGCATGCGAGTGGAGGCGACGGCCTTGAGATACTCCCCGAGATCTCACCCGAGATGAGCATGCACACGAGCGCCAACGCGAGCGCCAACGCGAGCGCCAACGTGCACATAAACGCGAGCGCCAACGTGAGCGCCAGCGTGCAAACAAACTCGAGCGCCAACGCGAACGCCAGCGTACACACAAACGCGAGCGCCAACGTGAGCGCCAGCGTACACACAAACGCGAGCGCGACCGCGGCCACAAATCAATCCGAGGCGGCCGAGGCGGCGGCCACAGCGGCGGGGTTGGCGTGCTCGGGTGCCCACGGCGGCGCGTGCCTTCAGAGTGTACTCGCGCCGAGCGGCGTGGCGTTCATTCAGCTCATCTCGCGCCCGCGCGCCGACGGCACGAGCAGCCGCTTGACGCTCACGTACGTTCTCGTCGGTCCGCCGAGTACGCCCGACCATCCAGCCAGCGTACGGCTGCAGGTGGAGCAATACGCGGCAGATGACCCGAGTCTGCTTGCCCATGAGCCACTCGCTGTGCGACGCGCGCGCGCGTGGAGCGTGCCCGCCACGGACGTCGACGCTGCCAGCCAAGACGATGGCAGTGCGAGCGGCGAGGGTGGCGCTGATGGCGCCGCTCGCCAATGGCCCGGCCAGCCTTGGGAGTGGGCACGCAGCCGCTCGGCGGCGCGCGTGGCGCCGCGCTCGCGCACGTTCGCCCAGGGGCGAGCCGGAGGAGGAGGAGGAGCCAGCCGCCCAGAGGCAGGCGCAATTCGACGAGCGCTATAACCGATGAGATCTCGGGGAGTATCTCCGGGCAGAGGCAGGCGAAATTCGACGAGCGCCATAGCCGATGTGGTGAACAGCCGCCCAGCGACACGCGATAGAGATAGGGACCTAGGTTCGGTAGAATTTTTAGAAGAGGTAAGGTACTAGTCTACGGTTTCATATAGTTCTTAGTTGGAGGCGACAGGTCGGTTTATACGCTCGGCGTAGTCCGTAGACGGTGAAGAGTATTCGTGATTTGTGTTTAGCGTTAAGTGGTTACGGCCTTTTTTCATGCCTTTTTTCCGGAGCTCGGAGGGGAGCGGTTATAACGCACTCACTAGCGCAACTTTCATGACGCCCCTGCCGACTGCCGGGTGTCGGTCTGTGTGACTGTCATTCTAACCCTGAAAAACCTGCACCGAGTGGCGGCAGCATGGGCGGCAGATGCGCTGGCACCGGCGGCAGGCGGCGTGGGGTCACGACTATGTGTGGGGGCACGACCACGGCCCCTTGGACGGTAGAAGCAAGGGTCGCGGACGCAGCCGCACTCTGCCCAGCGGCTCGCTGCTGCGGGGTGACGCGTGAGTTGGGCGCGCCCCATACATGTAACCACATGTACGAGCCCAAATGCAGGGCCACCACATGTAGGGCGTGCTCGACGAGGGCGTGTACCGCCTGTTCTGGCATGCCCGCCGCAGCGCCCAGCTGCTCAATCTCGTCCGCGCTCATTTGGGTGAGGCTGCTCAAAGTGCACCCTTGGCGTGCGAGTGCAATCGCATAGCTCGTCAGGCGTGGGCTGTCGGGTGACGACGCATTGGCAAGGAAGCAAAAGAGGCTCGGGTCGACGGCGGCGTCGAGCTCGGCGAGCGTCGACGAGTGCGCCTCCTCATTCCAAGGAGCCTTCGGGTCGTATCGCCACCAGCCCGCTGCCCCTGCCCCGCTGCTCCCGCCCTCGCCGCCCATCTCGACGGTGCGCCACGTGCGCCCGTGCGTCGTGCAATAAGGCTCTTGTGGGCGCGTGGGCGGGAGGGACTGCGCTCGCGATGGCGCCTGCGGGGGCGGTACGGGCGGTGGGCGCAGCGCAGGCAGCGAGACCTCCCAGGGCGTCGAGTGATTGAAACCACCGCTGAGAATGCTCGGTGTGGGGCTGCACCACGTCATCGAGCAAGGGGCGCCCGGCGACATGGCGGGCATGGCGGGAGGACGAATCATAGGGAGTGACCTCGCATCCTTGCGTGGGGAACGCACAAGGTGCCCGAAGGCAGCGTCCCGCCATGAGCGCGACGACTCGCCAGCTATCGACGCGCCCGTCGCAGCGCCCGTCGCAGCGCCCGTCACAGCGCCCGTCACAGCGCCCGACGGGCTCTCGCCACCCTCGGCGTCCTTGGTGTCCGCTCGCCGACGACGCAAGCGGTCTGAACTCGTATGGGGCGAAGCCAACGTGCCATCCCCGTGCACGCCGTGGTCTTTCGCCCTACGCGGGGAGGGGCTAGATTCCCCCGTGTCCACGACGAGCACCTCGCTCGTCGCCCGCGTTCTCGCAGGGCTGGCTGCAGGTGGGCTTGCATCATCGTGACCACCGTGATGGCGCAACCATCCATGGATCTCCTGAAGGGTGAGTTTGCCGTTCTTGTTTGTGTCCATGGTATCGAAGAACTCATCGACCATAGCTTGGTCTGGCACCCTCAAGCCCGTGGCTGCTATCGCGCGCCGAAACTGCCACTTCTCAAACTCTCCTGCGCCGTCAGTGTCCATCAGGCTCAATTGAGCGACGACGCGCTTGGCGTGCACATGCAGGGTGTCACGCAACAGGTACCCAAGGAACTCGGCATAGGTGATCTCGCCCGACCGGTCAGTGTCGAACTCATCGAAGAGCCCATCAATCACGTCTTGGCCCACGTCGCCCTTGGCACATGCTCCGAGGATTGCCTCTGTAAATTCCTGCCGGTCAATGGTCCCTGAGCGATTCTTGTCGCAGACGGCAAAGAACTGCGCGCCCACCGCCATCCGCTCGGAGAGGAGCGCGCGCACCCGCGACTTCGTGTTCGGCATGTTTCTGTGTTCGTAATGGTCTCTTGCATTTCTCTTGCCTTCGGACCGAGACGAGAGAGCTTGCAATTCATGTCAAGTTTAGTCAAGTCCGAAAGTGTAGGCCACGACCGGCGCTCCACTCGCAATTAAAGGGCCCTCTGGCTGAAATTGAACTTCGCTGGATTCATGGAGGCATTCACACTCACACCTCCAAGTTCCCGCTCTGGCTGTACCGCCGCTCGCCGTGGGCTGATACACCCGCGCAGCAGCCTCTTGGCCGCTGTTCCGTTGAGCCGCACTCGACATACGCCGTCGTCATGTCGTCCAATCACGCCGATGCTGCTGCCAAGGTGCTCGACGCATCCGACTACTACGCCATCTTCGACCTCGACCAGGCGTCGGAGCTACGGTCAGAAGGCGCTAAGAAGGCGTTACGGTCAAAGTGGCGCGAGCTGTCGAAACTGACGCACACGGACAAGAGCCATGACCCGCGGGGCGAGGACGCCTTCAAGCAGCTGCAGGAGGCGTACAAGACGCTCTCCAACGACGAAGAGCGCGAACAGTACGACGCCACGCTCGCTCGTGCCAACTCCCGTGCTTCGGAGATTGTGGGCAACGAGGATGCAGCGCGTGTGGCGGAGATCAAGGAGGAGATCCGTCGGCTCGTCAAGTCCGCGGCCAAGGAGGCGCTCCATTACGTGCGCCAGGCGCTCGAGTGGGAGGGCAACCACAAACTGCCCATGCGCGTGACGATGCACTTTGTGGGGGCATGCGGCACGGCCGATGCGGCCGAGGCGGCGCTCGAGAGCCTTCGCGGGCTGCTGGTTCGGTACGAGCAGAACGTGCAGCGCGGTCAGCGGATCTTGGATGACGCGATGCGCACCTACCAGAACACGGCCACCGAGGCCGCCGTCGCCGCGCTGCGCGCCGCCGCGGCCGAGGCGCTCGAACTCGGTGTGCCGCCTCGCCGGGTCAGCCCTACCAATAAGATAGCGAACGAGCTGTACGCTCACTTGCAGGCGCGCTCGCCCGAGCGGCTCGCCGCTGCCGCTGCCGCCGCCACGGCGGCGGGGCGGGGTTCCGCCTCCATGGACGAGGACGAGGACGAGGACCTGCGACACGCCGTTGAGGAGCTCCAGCAATGGCAACAGCAACAGCAGCAGCAGCAGGGGGGCGCCGCGGCCGCGTCTGGCTCACGTCGTCAGCGGCGTGCACAGCCGGCGTCCAAGCCGCCGAGGGGCGGGGTGAAAGCCGCCGCCGCCGCCGCCGCCGCCGCCGCCGCCGCCGCCGCCGCCGCCGCCCCCGCGATGGAGTACGAGATCCACATCCCGCAGTCTGTGGAGGAGATGCTGGCGCAACATGAAGCCGTGGCCAAGGAGGCAGCTGCCATGGAGTTGGCTGCCGAGGAGGCGGCTGCCAAAGAGGCGGCCAGCATCCGGGCGAGAGCCGAACAGCAGCGAGCGGCACCCGAGGCGTCACCCGTGGCGCGCGGCTTGCCGGCGTCGGCGGGTGGCGCGGCCGCCTCGGTGGCTTCGCAGCGTTCGTCCTCTCGCCCCTCGACCTCTCGCCTTTCTGGCGGCGAGGGGGGTGACGGGGCGATGGCGATGGACATGTTTGCGGAGTTCCTGGCGCCAGACGAGGCGGAGGCTTCGCTAGAGGCGGTGTGGGACGACGATGCGTTCTTGGAGGCGGCGGCGATGGAGCAGGTGATGGAGGCGGCGGCGATGGAGGCCGTCGCCGCGGCCGCAGCTACCAAAGGCCGGCCGGCGCCGTCGCGGGCGGCGCCCAAGCGCGGGCGCAAAGCCCCCGCCAGGAGCCGGAAGGCGACTGCGGCCGCGTACGACAGCAGTGACGACGAGCGAGGGCGGCTGGCAGCGGCGGCGGAAGCGGCCGACGGCGCCGATGCGCAGAGCAGCGCGGAAGAGGAGGTGGCGGAAGAGGAGGCGGCGCGACCGCCCAAGAAGAGGGGTGGCCGCCGTGGCGCCAAGGGCGGCGAGGCGCAGCCGCCACGCGCCAAGGTTCGCAAGACCGCGCGCGCATCAGCACCCTCGCCTTCCGCCGCTGGCTCGCACACATCGTCGCCTCTCGTGCCCCCAGCGCCCTCGCCGCCTCGCGCGTCTGTGGCGGTGCACAATGCGGATCTAGCGATCCGTGCCTACTTCGAATCGGAGGACGCCAAAGGTGGCGGCGGCGCCGAGGGCGGCGGAACCGAGGGCGGCGGCCTGTTGGGCGGCGGGCGGCGCAGGGCCAAGAGCAAGGCGGCGCGCGCGGCCGAAGGAGACACCTCTGACGAGGACGAGGAGGAGGACGAGGGCGGTGAGGGCGGCGCCAATGACGGCGACGAGGATTACGCTCAAGAGGACGGCGCCAGTGACGACGAGGAGTACGTTCCAGCTATCATGCGCCACCACCGATACAGCGCTGCCGAGCGCGCCGGCAGGAGCGCGGCTTCGGGCGCGGGCGCGGCCACGAGCGCAGCGCCGCGTCGGGCACGCTCACACGGCTCGTCGGGCTCGCGCAAGGTCGATGAGATGAGTCTCTCGCTCGATGAGCTGCTTGCTCGTGCGGACGCTGCGGCTGCCGCCGCTCACGCCGCCGCCCTTAAGGCGGCCAAGGCTGCCAAGGCGTCCGCCGCCGCCGGCAGCGACGACGACGCGGACGACGATGCGGTGACGCTGACGTACCCCGAGGATACGATGACGCTTGATGAGCTCTCCCGCGCCTCGGACCGGGCGGAAGGCTACCGTGTGCAGCCGCCGCTCCGGCCGCCAAGCAAGGCTCGCAAGCCGATTGCTGAGCGCAAGCGCAAGCGCAAGACCGCTGCCGACGACTCAGACGAGTTGCTGAGTGGAGATGACCTTGATGGCTTGGCGCTGGACGCTGCGCAGCACGGGCTTGACCGCCTTCCGCAGCTGAGCGGCGCTGAGCGGCGCGCCACCCTCGTGCAAGGGCGCGAGCCGCGTGCCTCCTCGTCCATGTTCGCCAATCGCCGCCCTGGCCGCGGCGCGCCGGGGCTGGGCGCGAGCGCAGCGGCGCAGTCGGCGGCGTATGCCGCGGAGAGCTACACGTACGACGGCCCCTCGTGGATGCTGCTGCAGACCGACTCGGACGATTCTGATGGGACGGCCTCGCGCAAGAAGGCACTCAAGCGTCGGGCACAGCAGGCCAAGACGGAGGCGGCGCGGCTGGCGCGCGAGGCGGCGGCGCAGATGGCCGCGGCACGCAAGGCGGCGGACGCGAGCGCGAGTACGGCCGGCGCGGGCGCTCCGTCCCATGGAGCTGCCCACGACGGCGCCCCGCCCACTGGCGCCCCTTCGAACAAGGCGGTCAAGTCGGCGCCCGCTCGGGCTGCTACTCACGGCTCGGAGGACGAGGCGGTCGAGGATGCAGAGGAGGGCGAGTTCGAGGTCGAGGCGCTTCTCCTCGAGCGCGCACCCAACCGGTACTCGACGGAGGTCACCTTTCGTGTGCGCTGGAAGGGCTTCGACGAAGATGAGGATACGTGGGAGCCAGAGAGCTCGCTACCGCCCCACCTGGTGGCGCAGTTCCGCGAGCGGCGGGCGCATGAGCGCGCCTTGGCGTTTGCGGCCAAGCAGGCGGAGGAGCGGGTGGCGCGTGAGATGGCGGAGGCCGCGGCGGCGCGCAGGCAGGAGGTGGCAGCGCAGAGCGCGCAGGTGCGTGCAACCGAGGACGCTGCCAGGCGGGCCAAGGCGGAGGCGTTGCGTGAAGCGAGGCGTGCGGCGGCGGAGGCGGCAGCCAAAGAGAAGGCGGTGGCGGAGGCCAAGTTGGCGGCTGAGAAGGCCAAGAAGGCAGCGGCCAAGCGCGAGCAGCAGAAGCAGAAGGAGCAGCAGGAGCGGCAGCAAGTTCAGGCCGACGGCGTCGCGGCCGACGGCATGGCAGCTGCGGGCGAGGTGGCGCTAACCGCCAGCACGCCGTACACGATGGGCGGCGGCGGTGGCGGCGGCGGCGGCGGCGTACCACCTTCGAGCGCTCAGGGCACGTCGGACGCGTCGATCAAGGAGGTGGGCCGAATGGACAGCGTGTCGACGGAGGCGGCGGGCGAGGCCGAGGGAGGCAGCCGCAAGCGCAAGGCCTCGATCGCACTGGACGAGAAGAACATTGCCAAGGCCGTGCGCGCGCAGCTGCGCCGCGCGGTCGACCCAGCTGCGGTCTCTCGCAAGGAATTACGCGAGGCTCTCGAGAGGCAACTGGGGAGCGATCTGAGCGAATGGAAGGAGGCCATCAAGATGGCGGCTGTGCACTTTGTTGCCAGCCTCGCTGGCGCTTGAGGCCGAGCACGCGAGTGGAGGCGACGGCCTTGAGATACTCCCCGAGATCTCACCCGAGATGAGCATGCATGCGAGTGGAGGCGACGGCCTTGAGATACTCCTCGAGATCTCACCCGAGATGAGCATGCATGCGAGTGGAGGCGACGGCCTTGGGCTCAGGCTGAATCGCGCCGTAACGGGCGGGTCTCTCGGGGGTGGCGACCCGCGAAGGAGGTGTGAAGCATCGGGGGAGGTGTGAAGCTCGGGGGAAGCGCCGCGTGGAGCGACGTGGCGTCGCAGTGACGAAGCGCCGTGTGGAGCGACGTGGCGTCGCAGTGACGAAGCGCCGTGTGGTGCATGCGACGTGACGTGGCAGTGACGAAGCGCCGCGTGGAGCGACGTGACGTGGCAGTGACGAAGCGCCGTGTGGAGCATGCGACATGACGTGGCAGTGAGAGCCGACAGTTGACGGGATGGGCGGGCTGAGGAGTGGTGGGGCCGGCTGCGGTCGGGGCTGCAGAGGCAGTCGATGCAAGGGAGCATGGCGTGCGCCCGTAGCGCCACAGTACAGGGCAATGAGCTGGGACCTGCATAAGGGCGTGTGGCGCCAACATGCAACAACAATGTTCATTTTTCCATGCAATGCGGGCTGCGCTTGCGGCCAAGGGCCAACGGCAACGCCATCGGTAACTATCGCGGAAGACTCGGTAATTCTGGGAACGCGGTCGGGGCGGGGGTCGAGAGCCGCGATCCTCTGTACGCTGGGTAACTGAAGTCTTATATCTCGACGCGCTAGATAAAAAAACATGTCTAAAGGTCGCGTAGGTCTGCATGACTACACCAAGTATACTACTGATTTGACCGGACCGGGACTCCCGTCCGCTGTTTCCGCGTAGTTTCCGCGCCGAGCAGGGAGAGCGTCTCTCTAGCGTCTCTCACGCGTAGCCTACGGGCCACATGATTGAATCTCTTATCTGCTCGCGCTCCCCGGGTAGCTCGCACCTGCCACCGCGCCCGCTCCGTCGACGTCCGCCTGCAGGCGCAGCACCGGCTCTGGCTCTGACTCTGGCGGCGGCGCACGCGGCTGCACGGGCTCGGGGAAGCCCATCGCCTGACGGAAGGCGGCATTCGCCTCGAGCTCGAGCTCATGCTGCGAGAGAACCCGTGGCTTGAAGTCTTTGGGTGCGTCGGGGGGCACAGTCTGCTTCACCTTCCCCACAATCGATCCGAGCGGCTTTGAAAGCTTGGCGGCGCCGGCCGTGTATCGAGCCTCGTAGCCCAATGGGAGGCGCACGTGGCTCGGCTCGATCGGCGGTTGAGGATCAGCCCACTCGTGCTCACCATAACGCTGCGCGTCCAGGAGCGAGAGGGTGACCGAGGCGCCGTCGATGGCCTTGAGCTTCTTCTCCTGGCTGAGCTTGCCGAGGGCCCGCTGCCATTCGAGCACCGGTTGCACGGCAACCTGCCCGAGCGTCGCGAGCACCTCTGCGCTTGGCGTCCCGTCAAACAGCGGGAGGACGTGCACACCCGAGTCGACTCGGACCTGCCCATCATGACGGACCTTGGTGAAGATGGGCATGACGGACCATCCCTTGGACAAGAGGGTGCTCGGCACCGTCGGCTTCTCGAGAGCGCGCACGTCGACGATCAGCAGTGCCGACGGGTCGAGGGGCACCTCGGGCAGGTGTGACGCGCGACCCGGCCAGATGGGCGCACGTAGGTCCGCGCTGAAGTCGTGTGCCTCCGTGATTCGAAAGCGATCGCTCTGGACCTCACGCGGTGTCTTATAGAGGGAGCCGGGCGGGTGGACAGAGAGAATGGCCCAGCACATCGCAGTGGGCGGCGCCAGCCCCGCGGCGCTCCGGCACCCAATTTGAATGCCCGCTGCTGCGCTGTAGGGTGCGAAGCGTCGCAGATTGTACGGCGGCGCCTCGGAGATGAGTATAGCGCCGTTGGGGTCGCCTAACTTGCGGCGGAGCCACGCGTCTGCCTCGTCCACCCCACCCACATCGCGCGCCTCTGCCCCGATGGCATCCAGGCACTGCAGGGGCGACCGCTGCAGCCGCAGCCGGTAGAGCTCGAGCTCATTCTTGGTCGGGTAGCTTCGAGTCGAATCGTACGCACCAGTGGCGTACGCGGGCGCCGGCGGTATGGGCTGCTGCTGCAGGCGAGCCACGCGCTCGCGCTCGTCGATCACCACCACGTCGAGGTGACCGCTGCCGCCCTCGATTTGCGGAGGACTCACTCGCGGACCCGGGAGGAGGCGCACGAGGAGGGTGGCACACGGCAAACGCGGACCCGTCGAGAGGCTCGCCTCGCTCACAGCGATGCCTCGACTGGCCTTGGCGAGCGAGCTGCCGAGATAGAGCGGCAGCTGGTACGCGCCCGTGCGCAGTGCAATCGCGGACTCGCGAGGCGATGTGGGCTGCGTGAGGGAGGTGTCGCCGAGGCGTGTGAAGAGGGCGAGCGGTGCATAGCCGAGCGTGACTGCCTCCTCGACGCCCTGGACGACCGCCAGCACGGTGAGCGCGAGCGTCGCGTTCGCAGGCAGGGCGGCGTCGCTCAGGTTCAGGCGCAGCGAAGGGTAGCGCGGCATACGAGCGTCCGAGAGGACCATGCATGGTGCGCGCGCCGAAGCGAGCACCATGCCACGCTCGTCGAGGAGGGTCGCTCGTACGCCACTCGCGACCACATCGTCGGGCAAGAAGCGCGCGCCGTCCACGACCAGTACGGCGCCCTCGCCGTCATAAGCCAGCTGGTCCGATGGCACGCTGGGCTCTGGGGATTTGAGCCACGCGAGCGGTGGCACATTGGCATTGTCACGCGCTGAGCGCGTCGCGGAGGTAATCATCTCCCCGGGCACCTCGTCGAGCTTAGCGCCAAGCATGTCAAGCAGAGCGTCGGCGCTCGGCGCGGGCGGCTTACCGGTCGCGATACGAATCGTGAGCTCGCCTCGGAGATCGCCTCGGAGCTCCCCGCGCTCACCCGCGTCGCGTTGCGGGAGGGCGGCGAGCTCGCCAGGTCTCTCCGAGTTGGGTAGCATCACAGGGGGCGGGGACAGGCCGAGCGTGTGGAGGCCCGCATTGAGCCGCAGTATGCGCTCCGTCTTCTCGGTGCCGGCGAGAAAGCCGCCGCCACCGCCGCCGCCATCGGCTGCACTCGCACTCCCGAAGAGCGGCACCGTGGCCCACCCGACGACAGTGGATGCGAGCGGAGCCGAGAGGGCGGAGGGATTGGGCTGCGCGGGCGTTGACGGCACATTGACCTCGGCGACCACCTCGACGAGCAAGAGCGCCTCCGCAACTCCTTCCGAGTCCAGATTTGGTCGGAGGGTACGCCCCTCATACCATGAGAACTGCCAGCCTGGGAGTGCATCGGGATGCCCCATGGGCGCATACGTGCCGCCCGGCTGGCGCGCGCCTCGCTGGACGAGGGAGAGGTGCACGCGCACCCCCGAGCCGCCACCACGCCGTACCGATTCGATGAGGGACTTCGGATCGTTCGGCGTCCATCCGACGAGACGCATAGGGCGCACATCCACACCCTTGTCGTCCTCAAAGGGGGGGAGCGGCGCCTGCACGGGCGGCGGCCTTGGCAGCGGCGGCTCGGACGGAGCCGCCTTTGGAGGCTCGCCAGCGGGAGCGACGGCCGTTGTCGCCAGCTCGTCCAGCGCGGGCGCTCCCGTATCGGGCGCCGTGGTGGGCGCACCCGGCGTGGCCGGCGTGGCCGGTGTGGCCGGTGTGGCTGGCGCTTCGAGTGTGACGAGACCCTGACCGCGCCGGTGACGCGACAGGTTGCGCTCGCGAATCCAGCCCTCGCCCAAGCTGGCGTGCCTGTCGACAGGCCCGCGGATGCGCGCGTAGCTGTTGGCCATCTCGAGTATCTCGACTTGCACGTCGTTGAGCACATGCTGACCGGTGAAGTCAGACGCGTCCTCCGGCTTCATCCGCAGCCGCGTGCCGTCGGTAAAGAAAGGGTTGAGCGTGAAGACGGACTCACCCACCTTGAAGGGTTCCTTGACGCCGCCGGCGGCAGCGACGGCAGCGGCGGCAGCGGCGGCAACAGCAGCGGCGGCGGCGCGCTCGGCCTCGAACGGAGAGGTGTAGATGGAGGCGGTGCGCTCGGGGTCGACGGCAAAGGCGCGGTTGCGTTCCATGTCCGCGGTGAGGGCGAGTCGCATGTAGAGGGCGACGTTGGGCACGGCCACACGTGTGCTTGGGTCGCTCGCTACAGCGAGGGGCGGCATGCTTAATTCGAGCTTCCAAAAGCCCGCACGCAGCGCGCCGTTGGGTGTGAACACGGGGAGCGAGCACCAGCCGACCGGCACAGTGGTCGACTGCCCGCCAGAGTCGGCGGAGGGCGCAAGCACCTTGTGCAGCTCGAGGACGAGCGACGTCTGAGGGCTCGGCGCGAGGTGCAGAAACTGGCGCCGAATCGCGAGGAGCGAGCGCGTGAAGCCACCGGCCATCGCCTCGCACTCGACGGCGGGGAGCGTCTTGACGGCACCAAGCGGCTCGACGCCATTGTACAGGGTGTACGCGAGCAAGCACTGGGAGGTGACCCAAGGCAGCCCAGTCACAAAGTCGAAGAAGGCGCACATTCCCGCGGCTTCCTCGTACGGAACCCCAGGCAACGTCGACGAGGGCAGCGAGGTCGGGCCCAGGGAGGTGGGCCCGTTACGCAGCAGCTCGCGCTGGACACGCGCCTCGACAAGGGCTCGCTTTTGCTCCCGCATCCACTCGTCGTGCTTCGTGCTCTCTTCCGCCTCCTTGGCCCTTGTGGCGGCTGCCTCCTTGGCCGACCGTAAGCGCTCGCGCTCCTCGATCATCTCCCGCTCGTGCCGCAGCTTGGCGAGCTCGCTCTCGTACTTGATCTGCCGGCGCGCGAAGGCATCCTCCTCGCGCTCGCGCGTCGACGGGCGCAGCCGGCCGTTCGCGTGCTGCTGAGAACTCAGCAGCTCGCTCAGCGCGTCCGGCGGCGCCGGCGGCAGCGACACCCCTGACGCGTGCCGGAGCCCAGTTACTGCGGCCTCGAGTTGGCGCGCGTGAGCCTCGCGAGCCTCTACGGCCCTCTGTAACGCAGCCAGCTGCACAGCCAGCGGGCCATCCATCGCCGCCGCCGCTGCATAGTAGGGCGGGGCGTACGAGAGCGGCGCTGCGGGCGGAGGCGGAGCCCAAAGTGGCGGAGGCGCTCCGAAGAAGCCGGCGGCCGAGGGGGCTACTGGCGGCGCGCCACAAGCGGCCGTGCTGTGCGCCTCGGATGCCACGCCGGTGACCGGTGCGAGGCGTGTCACGTCCCGCTGGAGCTGCTCGAGCTTGTGCAGCAGCTGCGGATTCTGGCCGCCCGCGGCCGCGTACGCTGCCCGCAGTTCCACCAAATCAGCCTCCAGTGTCGGCTCCAGTCTCGCCGCCTCTGCTCGCTCCGCCGCTCCGAGGGCCACGGTGCGTGGCGGCGGCGGCGGCGAGGGAGGAGCGATGATGCTCGTGGGTGCGCTCGGGGTGGGGCTCGGGGGTGCGACGCCCGCAGGTGCGCGCGCCGTCGTCGCAAGCGGCGGCGCATGCAGCGCTCGTGCCTCAATGCCCTCGGTCAACACGCCATGCAGCTCGAGTTGTGATCGGAGCTCCGCCAGCCGCCGCTCATCGTCCGCCTGCTGCGCACGTAGCTGCCGCATTGCCAGGCTCTGCGCGCCGCCACCGCCGCGCGTCGGGCTGCCTGGGCCGCCGCCGCTGCCGTCGCCCCTAGCGCCGTTGGCGCCGCCCGTGCCGCTCACGTCGGCGTGGTCACGCCGCGCCGCCGTCCCTGCTTGCGCCTCATCGTACGCGAGGAGCTGCTCGCGCCGCGTCTGCTCGAAGGCCTGCTGCTGCCGCCGCAGCCGCACGTGCTCGAGATCGCTCTGCCGGCGTCTCTCCGCATTCTCCAGCATGAGGGCCTGCCGCTCCGCTTCCGCCTCCGGGCTCAACCGCTGCAGGTTTGCAGCGGCAACCTGTGTGCGTGCCTCGAGCATGGCTTTGGAGGCGGCCACGGTGCCCGACTGCAGCTCCGCCAGCGCTGCCTGCACGCCCAGCGCCTCGTCCGCGAGCCGCGCGCGAGCCGCCGCGAGATCCTCCTGCTGGCGCTGCAGCTCGGCGAGCTCCTTGTGCTGCTGCCGCTGCCTGAACTTGAGCTCGGCGGCCTCGGCGAAGCGTTCGGCCGCGCGCAGCTGGACGCGCGCCTGCAGCTCCACCGTGCGGTGCGCCGCCAGCTGCGCCTCGAGCATCTGCTGATGCACCTCCGCCTTTGCGCGCTGCTCCTTGAGGCGCAAGGCCGCGCGCTCCGCGGCTTCCTCTCTCGCCCGCCGCTCTTCGGTGCGCTCAGCAGCCTCGCGCGCGATCTTGGCGCGCAGCTCCGATACGCTCAGCCCGATCACATCGTCCGACAGCGCTGACAGCCCCTTGCTCAGCGCGTTGACAGCGTCCTCGTCGAGCGACCCGGCGATCGCACCCCTCGCCTCCTTGCGCTGGGCGAGCACCTGCCGGTGCAGAACGGAGCCCTGACAGAATTTGTTGCGGTGGGTGTCGAGCTTGGCCTGCGTGTTGAACGCTATGCCACAGAGATCGCACATGGCCATCATCCCCTATTGTGTAGCGCCACCAAGCTTGCGCCACCTTTAGAGTCCGTCGGCCGCGGAGAGGGCAGTTATGTTCGGGGACGTTCGTTCACATTCACAACTCACCAACACACGTACGAACGAAATCGCGCTCTCGTGACAAACAACACCTCGCACACGTTCACACTCGCTTCATTCTCATGCTCGCGAGGGGAAACGTTGTTCATAGTTGTTCATTCAGTGGCCATGACACCAACACGTAATGTTCATAGTATCTTGATGCATGAAAACCTCCTGTTGTCGGAAGGTGGTCTGCCGAATTGCCGTTTGGCGATTTAGCTTGCAGTTTGACGAAGCCGAGTTAGACTACATCCGCCACCTTGGCCGGTGCAGGAGATGGCCGCCTGCTCTGCGAGGCGGTGGGCCGGCACGCCGTCTTCGAGTCGCCCAGACTACTTTGATCGGCTGATCACGCAGCTCGATGCGGAGCTGCCATTCAGCCACATGATCTCCCTCAAGCGGCACAGCGAGCTTTCGGATGCACGCAAGACCATCGCGTTGCAACGCCGGTATTGGGCTGCAGCAGACGACAGGGATGTTGTAGCCGGCATTGGCCGCTGCAGCAACGCCGTGAACGCCATCCTCTCTACCGGCAAGCCTTTTGAATCGAACAGGACCAAGGCGCCGAACTTTGAGGATCTCGTGGCCACGCGCCGCGCCGACCTCGCGCTGGCGCGCCGCTCGCTGTGGGGCACTCCGGCCTTCGCATCCTCGCCCGGGTCGTGCCTCCTCGACGACTCCCAGCGCCCAGCGGTCGAGCCGATCGATCCGTACAGCCGCGAAACTCTGGGCGGCCACGTCGTGGCGCGGCGGCATGCCGCGATGTACGCGATGGCGGGTGGTGCGGCCGAGATGAGCGGCGGAGGCGTGCTTCGCCCCTCGAGCAGCGCTCCGTCCCTCGCGTCGCTGCCACCACCGCCGCCGCCTCTGCCGCCGCCACCACCACCACCACCCCGGAGTGGCGGTGGGAGCGCCTCCCCAAAGCACAGGAATGGCCTAATTAGGGGGGACGCGGCCGACGACGGTCTGTACGCAGCCCTATTGAACGCTGTCGAAGCCGAGGGTGCGCCCAGCGGCCGCGGCGGTGACCGCGGCGGCGGCCGCGGCGGCGGCCGCCCCACAGCGTGTAGTGCGGACGTTTCATTGGTTCTGGCGGCATCAGCGGCGTTTGAGCGGCGCGCGTTTGCATGTGAGGCGCTGCGCAGCGGCGGGCTCGGGGTGCTTGGGGATGGACGTTATACCTCCGCGGCTCCATCGTGGGCGGCCGAGGCGTGGGGCGAGGACCTAGGCGGCGAGGGCACAGGAGGCGCCCACGCCGGCGCGCGTGCTCGGCTCGCTGTGGTGCGCAACGCGAGCCTGCGCCACACCGGCCGCAGCACCTACGTGAGCTGTGCGGCCAGTCAGCCGCGCTCCGAGGTGCGCTTGGCCGCCGATGCCTTGCGATCCTTAGACCAGGCTGAGCAGCGCGCTCTGGTTGCGCATGAAGAGAGGAACGCCGCGTTGATGGCTGCATCAGAGGCAGCTTCGCTAGCGGCGTGGGAGGCGACGTCGTGCTGTGGACAGCAGGTCCAACCGCCCGTCGATGCCTCTGCAAGTGCAGGCGGCGAGAAGTCAACAGCGCCATCCCAAGCGCCGCCAAAGGCATCTAAATCTCCATCGCCGTCCAAATCCTCGTCGCACCCGCGCCCTGCTAGTGCGAGAGGGACTGTCACCAAGGACAAGGAGACGCTAGCGGCCACGAAGCTGCAGGCGATCAAGCGCGGCCAGTCGGCACGCTCGGAGGCTGCTGCGATGCGCAAGGGTGGGACTGTCACCAAGGACAAGGAGACGCTAGCGGCTACGAAGCTGCAGGCGATCAAGCGCGGCCAATCGGCACGCTCGGAGGCTGCTGCGATGCGCAAGGGGGGGGCTGTCACCGTCAGGGCTGGGAGCGGTGGAGCGACCGGCGCTGTTATGCGCGCTGACGAGGCGCGCGCCGCTCCCGATCCCTCGGCGTGCGCATCCGAGGCCACCCACACAGCCCTCGGCACTGCAGCGGCGTGCGCATCCGAGGCCACCCACACAGCCCTCGGCACTGCAGCGGCGTGCGCATCCGAGGCCACCCACACAGCCCTCGGCACTGCAGACGCGCCGAGCTGCGCCAACCGCTTGCGCCTGCTGCACCGCTGGTCGGCGGCACACGGCACTCACTCCCCCGTAGGGCGCGGCACCATCGTCGACGGCACCGAGATCCTGCCGCCACGCCGTCGCAAGCGCTGGTACATGGTGGTCGCTTGCCTGCTCCGAAAGCGCGGTGGGCGTGACGAGACCGTACTGGTGGACTTGCTCGAGGGCACACACGTCTTCCGATTTGGGCAGACGAGCACGCAGCAGCATGGCGCCGTCACGAGCGCACCGACGGCACGTGCGCCTGGCTTCGAGGTGTTTGATGACGTGTCAGCCGCCCTCGCGCGCACCGTGCCGATGAGCGCTCGCCACGTGCACGCCCCGCGCGCCCTGATCGAGGCGTACGTGGGAGGGCTGCCACGTGTCGAGGACGACGGGCGAGCCTTCTTTGTGCAGGTGACGCCCATCAGGCTGCTCGCCAATCCGTACCGGTACGCTCGCATGGTCGAGGCCTTGTTTGGAAGCCCCTTGCCCGCGCCGATGGTGCCGCAACCGCCCGCCTCGGGCGCTGCGTTGGGATTCGGACATCCCGGATACCAAACAGCCCACGTCTCCGGAGCCCACGCCCCCGGATCTGCCGAGAGCGAGCCGAGCGCGCCGGCACGCACGGGCGACCCGGTGACGGATGCCTTTCTCGAGGCCCTCGACACGTCGCGTCATGATCCGAGCGCCCTTGAGCGCGCGGTGGCGGCCCTCGCGCAGAGCGAATACGTCGAGGGGAACGTTGTGCTTGCCCGCCAGCCGCCGCACATGGTCGCCAAGACGCCCGCCACACTCATGTCCCCCGCTGACAATGCAGCAGACGCGGTGGGCAGGGCCGAGGCGGCGGGCGCGTGGGGCAGCATGTACACGCGCACCAGCTGGGCGGCGCTCGGGGCGCCCAAGGCCCTGAGTGGGCCGGTGATGTCACGCGCCGTGCCGAGGGCGGCGGGCGCGGGCCGTCTGACGGGTCGTAGTGGCCGAGGTGCGCTCGCGCTCCGCGAACATGCGCGCGGACGGGGCGGGCGGGCGTAGTCCCATGAAGTAGTCCCATGAAGTAGTCCGTAGGAGGACCGCCCACGCGGATCGCCGTGTCGAATGGCCGTGGTCACCCCCGAAGACAGAGCTCGACAGTCATCCACAAATCGCTAATCGGTCACCCCCGTGCCCGTCGCGGGGCCCGCGTCGGGCGATCGGCGCGCCGGACGGCGAACGGCGCGAGTGAGCGGGTGACTGTGAAAACGGGTATACACGCAAAACGCTGTATATGAGAAATACGTAGTTTTTAGTAAGTTAACGCTCCCGGTCGGTCCCGGAAGCGAAGATCAGTTGCGTGGGCCTGCGGCCGCGCTGGGACGGCTAGTGGGGAGTCATCTAAAGTCTAGAATATCTGCAATGAGATACGCCTTCAGAATGTCACCTCCAATCCCAGCTTGCGCTGCCGAGCTCTCGCCTTACACCGGCGGATGGCCTCTCGATGCGTCGCTGTCATCTTGCGCTTCTTCCTCATCCCGCCACCGCTTTCGCCGCCGCTTTCGCCGCCTTCACTCCCGCCATCGGCTTTGTCGCCCACCACAGCCTCGGCGTGGAGCGAGGGCGCCACATGCCTGCGCTGCGCCTCAACGGCCGTGAGTGTGGGCGCGGCTGCTACACCCGAGGGGATGGACTGCGCTCCCGCCTTCGTGTCGCTCGCTGATCCGGTGGCGGTCGCCTGATCGGCTGCTCCCTCGGCCTCGAGCTGCGCGCGCTTGCGAGCCACGGCGAGCGCCGCCTCCTCGGCGCTGAGGAAGTAGCCCAGATGGTAGATTCGGCCTGATTTGTCAGCAATCCACGCCTTGAACGGATGCTGTTCGAACTCCTTGTATCGCACGCCTGCATATCCTGTGCGAGTTTTCGCTTTGAGTAACTTGAGATTCTCACGCTGCGCCTGGCGCCTGGCCGCTTCTGCAGCAGAGAGCGGCTGTCTTTCAGCGAGGAAGTGTGCTACATCGTCGGCAGTCACTGTATTTCGAGGCGGTGATGGAGGTGGCGGTGGTGGAGGTGGCGGAGGCGGCGGAGGCCCCGGCAGATGCGGCGATGACGGCAGCGGAGGCGGAGGCGAACTTGTTGTTGGTGATTTTTTCTCCGTCACCAGATGCGGCGATGACGGCAGCGGAGGGGGAGGCGCACTTGTTGATGATTTTTTCTCTGTCACCTCAGGCGCAGCGGCAAGTGCAGCGGTGCGAGCGAGTCGACGCGCTTGCGACGATGGCATGGTGTATAAGACACTTACCGGTACCCATTTTTGGTTCCGTGTCAGTCTTCGGAACGTTAACACGACAGCGGTGTGAATACACTCTGCCCGCTCAGAATACACAGACACACATTCATATTCAAATATACACATTATCACCATTGTGGCGGTTACGGGTACCGCACGGGGGCAGTTTACATTGTTGAAGGGCGACATGTCCATGGTGAGCTTGAAGCTCATGGGAAGTATGGTAGTTTCGTCCGCGTGAACGTTGACATGACACACGCGACAACCGGGGCTACGTGCCTGTCTGTTACTGCCCGCACATACAACATGTCACACACGCGGAAACGGCGGAGCATGTCACAGCACGAGGAGCATGTGCGCGCTTGCAGCGCAATTGTGATTGCAGCGCAAAGGATGGTTTGGGCGTCGGCCGGTCGGCGGAATGGATGCTGGATGGCGGTGGAGATGTTTATAGCAACGTGGTGCGTGAGGAAGCTTTGGGGCGGGGACGCGCGGCAGGTCACACCCACGACCAGCACACGACATGCGACGGGCTGAGACACGTTCGAAGCCCGCACAAAGTCCGAGATGCGGCCGCCAAGGTGGCTTCGCGGATTCCCTAGGAGCCGCGCATCCCCGCACTCTTTTGGCCCTACTCTCACTCGTCCATCAGGCCTTTTTCTCGGCCTCGGCCCTTTTTTTGGCCAGTTTCTCCTCGGCCCTGGCCTTCTCTTCTTCAAGGAGCATTGCTGAGGTCAGCATTGGATTCGCATTAAAGGCGAGATGGAACGCCGTGCTCACGAACAACGCTGCGAGCACGTACCAGCCCCGCGGCACGAATGTGTATACATCACCTTTCACGTCGTAATCCATATTCAGCGCGATCGCGATGGAGTTCAAGGTGGCCATCAGGAAGCCAAACGCTGCGGCCTTGCCGTTCAACTTGTTCCAACGAACAACGTAGAGGGTGGGTGCGAGCAGCAGCAGCAGACCGCCCGCAAATTGCACGGCAAAGCGTGCAGCCGGTGGCGGCGTGCTGTCAGGCTCGATGTCAAACATTGGCTTGAGTGGCCCATACGCGGTGAACCAAAGTTCTGGCGATCGAATAGATGCCGCGCCAATCACCAAGCAGTACAGCGCCGACACGTCTGAGAAGTCTCCGTGCGGCATGATTAATCGGTTGGAGGAGTGCGACACGTACGAGGACGCCTTTTGTGGAGGCGCCTCGTCGTTCGTTGCGAGCGTCACAGGAAATCACACCGAAAAAGGCAGTTTCACTTTGTCATAACCATTGGCTGTGAATGCAGCCGGAAAGAGTTCTATATCTGTTTGCATGCAGATCCAGATGTGGCCGGGCGATCGTGTGAGTTTATTCATCGTGATATTTGTTTCTGATTTCGTTGTGCGGTGTACGTGTACGCATGTACTCTGTACTCTGTGTTATACTCTGTGTACAAGATGACTCTGTAAAACACTCGACCCCTCTCAACCAGCCTCGACGAAACTCATGATCTGACGGTAATTTTCGTCCAACGACTCTTCGGCGCTCTCGGCCATGATCTCCTTGAGCTCGGCCTCCGTAAGACCAAAGTAGCTCGGACTCTGGGTCAGCTGCGACGCCACGTCGCCCGTCGCATATGCCTGTGCACGCAGCTGCTCATAGAAGGCCTGGAAGTACGAGGACGTCGCGCTCGCGCTGCGCAGGCTCGCCGACGGGCTCAAAGCGGTCTCGGCGCCGACGAGACCCGCGCTTGAGAAGTCGTTGAGCATCATGCCGCCGTCGGAGTGGCTCAATGAGTCGCTCAGCTCCGGGTCTGGCACCAACGGCACTGCTGCCGTCGATGGCGCGCCGGCGCCGTCGCTTGGGGCGCAACCGTCTGCCTGCACGTCTACCTTGGCGAGAGGCTGCAGCGGAGCGTAGAGTGGCGAGGCCGTGGCCGGCAGTGACGAGGATGGCGGGACTGGCAAGCTCGCATGCAAGCTCGCGACGCGACTGGAAAGCGGGGGCGCATCAGCGGGCGGCGCTGCAAGGGGGGCGATCCCAATTTGGGCGATCCATACGGATCCGAGCGCGGCGCGTGCGCTCAGCCGGCGAGCAGGGGGGAGGGCGAGGAGACCGGCGACGAGCTCAGAGGCGGCTCGGCCGCGCTCAGCGGGCACTGGCTCGTATTGGCATCGCGTGATGTTGCGCACGAGCATGCGCATATCGTCGCCATCGAAGGGGAGGCGCGACGTGAGGAAGGCGTACAGGATGACCCCGCAGCTCCACATGTCACTCTTGCTCGCATCGAAGCCTTCGAGTGGTCCGATGCCGACGAGCTCGGGGGCGGCGTACAGGGGCGAGCCGCAGCACGTGGTGCTCAGCACCCCGATCGGATTCAGATCGCTGAGCCCGAAGTCGGTGATCTTGAGGGTCCAGCCCTCCCACGATGGGCGCTCGGCGGCCACGTCGACGCTCGACGCGGGGGCCGCGGCGGGCGGAGCGCCCGAACCGCCGCTCGCGCCGCCGCCCGCCCCAGCGCTCTCGCACAGCATCAGGTTCTCAAGCTTGAGGTCGCGGTGGCCAATTCCGAGCGAGTGGCAGAAGGCGACGCCCTCGAGCAGCTGCGCGAAGAAGTAGCGTGCCTCGGAGGTGCGCAGATCCTGGCACTCATTTATGTATCGGAGCATGTCGCCCCCTGTACAGAACTCCATCACCAGCAGAAACTCCTTCGGCGTTGTCACCCACGTGTAGAGACGCACGATGTTGTCGTGGCGCAGCAAATTGTGGTGCTTTATTTCGCGCTGCAGCAGCTCCTCCTCGCTCGCAGCCGCCGAGGGCCGCGTCTTTCGCTTGATAATTTTCACTGCCACCTGGTGGCCGGTCAAACGATTTGTGGCAAGCTTCACTGTTGCAAAGCTTCCCTTGCCGAGCACGCGCGACCAGAAGCCCACGTAGTAGTCGCGAAACTGGAGCTCGCCGCCCTCGCATGGCTCGCGGCCGAGCGGAACATCGCGTTCATCATCGCCGTACACGATGTCATCGTCAAGGAAGACGACCTCGACGTCGTTGGGCCGTCCTGCACTGCTGGCCGTCTGACCCATGTCCTGGACGCGTTCCTGAGGGCAGTTTGTGTCCAAATTTGGGAGCCAAATTCTCGAAAGCATGCCTGGCGATTGCGCCTCGTTCAACCTCTCCTTGGACTTGTCGCTGCTTTCTCCAGGCCCAGCCTGGACACCCGATCGACATCGCGCGGCCTCGTGGTCAAATGTCTTCTCAAGCCCCGTGGCCACAAGGCCACCTGTGGCTTTGACGGCCTCGCCGACGGCCTTCGCGCCATCTAGGCTCATCTTGCCAACAAAGACGGCACCGTCCACGGTCGCCGAGCCAACGGCTTTGGTGCCGTCCACGATGACGGTGCCGACGGCCTTGGCGCCGTCTACGGTTGCAGCGCCGGCGGCCTTGAAACCTTCGACCGACAACAAGATAGCAGCACCTTCTCCGATTGCCTTGACACCCCCCACAGTGGCGCCGAAGCCAGCGTCGACGGCGCCGTAGAGCCCCCCCTCCACCTTTGGGGGCCCAGCGCGCGTGATGATCTTGAACTCATTCAGGCCGATCTCGCTGTCCTTGCGTGACAATCGACCGTTGCGCGCCGTCAGGATCATCTCGCCGATGGTGTCCTCGTCGAGTCCATTGTCGTACACGCTCAGGAGGTACGCCTTCATCTGTGTGGCGTTGATCTTGCCTCTTTTGCCCTCGTCCACCTTAGCAAACGCCGCCTCCAGGCCCGCGTCCGATTTGTCGATGTCCTCGCCAAAGACAGACTGGAAGCCCGCGGCCAAGCCGAGCAACTCAAATGTCTTCTCGAGCCCAGTGACCAAGAGGCCACCTGTGGCTTTGACGCCCTCGCCGACGGCCTTGGCGCCATCTAGGCTCATCTTGCCGACAAAGACGGCACCGTCCACGGTCGCCGAGCCAACGGCCTTAGCACCTTCAAGGCTCATCTTTCCGACAAAGACTGCGCCGTCCACGGTAGCCTGGCCAGCGGCCTTCATATTTTCAACGGACAGCTCGACAATTCCAGTGTTTGTCGCCTCGGGTGGCGGGGGCAGCACTGCTTCCTGCTTCATGCACAATGCACAAAGGCCAGACAGACTGCGAGACAGCCAAGGACTCCCTTGAAGGTATCGAAAGGATCGACATCGAAAAAACCCCCAAAGATTTCTAGAAACGCATGCTGCGAGCAGCGGGCAGGTCACTGACCAAAACTAGACAACGTTGTGAGGGGGTGTGCGTGAGGAGTCCTACTTTCACAGAGGCGGGCTAGTGTGAAAACGCGTTGAGGATGGCCTACCCGCTCACGCCCGGCGGCATCGACGCGCTGCTGCAAAACTCCGCCGAGGCGGGCGCCGCGCCGGTGCTGCAGGTGGTCGCGCTTTACCGCCTCGCGCTCGACGCGACGTGGTTTGCCGCGACGCATGAGACAGCGCGGCCTGAAGGTGGCGATGCGTTCGATTTGGTGCTCTCCGACGGTGTGCACACGCTCAAGTGCGTGCTTTCGACGGCGCTCAACCCGCGCATATACCGCGGCTGGCTGCGCCGCCACTCGATCGTCCGCGTCTCAGGCTGGCGTCGGCTGGTCGACGAGCGGCTCCCCGTGACTGGTGCGCCTGTGGCGGTGGTGGTTTTCGTGAACGACCTCAAGGCGGTGTGGCTGCCGAGCGAGGAGCCCGCTGCCGAGGAGCCGGCCTTCACACGTGTGCTCCCGTGCATCGGCCAGGACGAGCTCGCGCCCCACCCGTCGGCCGCAGCCGCGGGTGCCCTCGGCGACGACGCGGCGCCTCTCCTTGGGCAGCGGCAGCACTACCTGCGCACGGACGCGGACGAAGTGCTCCTCACCGAGCGGTGGGGCGCCCTTGCGCAGCCCGCGCCCGACGAGGACGACGAGGCAGAGCCGGATGCGGTGCCGTCGGCGGAGGCCGTGCCCGAGCTTGTGCATGCCAAGCTGCGCATGACCGACGAGGCTGTGCCGAGCGCCCAGACGGCGCCAAGCCGAGTGCTGGGCGAGGCGCCAGCGCAGCGCGGCCGGCCACGGAGCAAGGGCGACATCCCGCCGCTCGTGGGGCGCATCGTGCGCGTCGGCCCCCTTCGCTTCTTCGGTGGTCTGCACGAGCGGCACGCGATGCGCTACGCGGTGTGCGCCACCGTCTGGGTGCGTGACGCGACGGGTGAGCTGCCGGTCACGCTGTGGAATCGGCAGTGCGAGAGCCTGTACATGCGCCTCTGCCGCGCCTCGCTCGTCGTCGTGCGCGGCTACCGCCTCGGCCTCTGGCGCACCGGTTTCGACGAGGGTATGACTGAATGGCGTGCCAATGTGAACACAACCAACCCGACGGGCTCTGTGGTCGCGATCGACGAGGGCGCGCTCGCGGACGCGTGGGGTGACGACGTGGCAAGCCGCCGGCTGCCGCCCGGCCAGCCTCCGCTCACGGCCGCCACGCGTACCGCTCTCGTGCAGGCTGCCGCCGACCTCGCCGCCGCCCGCGCGTCCGCTGACAGGTCTACGGATCGAGAGGCCATGAGTGGCGACGCGGCGGAGGTGCCCTCGTTCGGCCCGTCGGAGGAGGGCGTGGGCGAGGCGGTCACTGCGTGGGGGCACGATCCCGACGTCGTCGGCGAAGCACGCACGCCCCCTGTCGACGTCGCGTGTGTCGTGGTGCGTGCCTTCGCCCCCTTTCGTCATCGGCTGCCCACGAGCGCGCGACGGCCGACGGTGCGCTTTGTGCGCGCGCGCTGGCTGCTGGTCCTGCTGCCGGACGGCGACGCGCCGCTTCCGCTGCTGCTGTACGCCCATCACCTGCCCACCCTGCCCGAGGCTGTGCGCTGCTTTCCGCCCGACGAGGCGAGCCGGCAGCCGGCCGGCCCCGCCGCCGCCGACCTGGCGACCGGGCTGCCCATGCTCTTTCGACTGCTGGCTGTCGAGGAGGCGGGCGCGGCGGCAGAGGAGGCGAGTGCGGCTGGTGGCACGAGCGCGGCGGACGCGGCGCTCGGCACGGCGGCGCGCAGCGGCGGCTCGCGGCGGGTGGTGCTTCGCTCGACGCCTGGGACGCACGCGCTCGTGCCCGAGGGCACGCAGCTGCCCTTCGGGCTCGAGGTCGATGGGCTCGATGCAATGTGCGCCGCGTGGATCGCATCCAGGGACGCCTGGGCCGGCCGCCTGACCGTCGACGCCAGAGCCGCGCCCCACCGATCGCCCGCGGGCCTCGCCTCTCTCTTCGTGGACGGGCTGCCGCCATACGGCGCGCTCCGAGCGGTGCGCGGCGGCGCGGGCGCAGCGCTCGCGGGCGGAGTGGGCGGCGGCCGGCCGCAACGGCTCTTCTCCGAGCTGCCCGGCTGCCTGAGCGCTCTCTATGCCAACGAGCTGTGCACAGTCCTCGCTCTTGCCAAGCTCGCGCCGCTGGTTGCCGCCGCCGACGGGGCGGCCGCCGCCGCATACAGGCCGCAGGTCTCGGCCGACGGCGTGGTGGGCGTGGGCGTGCATCTGGTCGACGTCAACGACGCCGCCGAGCCGCTGCGCGCCACGCTTTTCATGCACGATGGCGTGTCGCACCCCGGGCAGTCGAGTACCCTCTGGCGTGCCCTGAGCGCCGCCGCCGCCGCCGTGCTGGGTCAGCCGCCTCCCGCGCGCGCGCCCCGGTGCACGGTGAACACCGTCAGCGCCGCGCTCGAGGCCCTCGAGGGTGTGCCTCTCGCCCTTGCCCTCGACCTGTACAAGCCTCTGCAGGCGCCGCGTGGAGGAGCGCCCGGCGTGCCTCTCGTTGAGGTGGTTGGCATCTATACCCTCAACTCGGCGCCCGCGCCCGCGCCTGCGCCCGCGCCCGCGCCCGCGCCCGCGCCCGCGCCCGCGCCCGCGCCCGCGCCCGCGCCGCCGCCCACGGGTCGCCGACAACCGCGCCGGGGAGCTACCGCGCCAGAGCCCGCGCCAGAGCCCGCACCACCGCCTGCCAAGCGACGCCAGAGGGCGGCCGCCGCGCCACCGCCCGTCGCACTGGCCGCCGTGGCTCCCGCCGAAACCACCTCTAACCGGCTGTCTCGTCGCTTGGCGGCGGCTAACCCTAACCCTCACCCTAACCCTAACCGGCCGCCTCGTCGCTTGGCGGCGGCGGTCGCGATCGCCAAGGTGGCGCTCGCATCTGCTCCCGCGCCCGCGGCGGCAACCCCCAGGCAGCAGCGGCAGAAGCAGCGGCGGCAGGAGAAGCGGCAAGAGCGACGGCAGCCGTCGCAGCCGTACTCACGCGCCGCACCCGCGGTCCCGCGCCGCCGCCAGAGGGCGACAGCACAGGACCCCATGGCGCAGAAGCGGACACGGCGCAAGTGAGCGTAGCGCCAAGACCCGAGGCCTGCAAGTTGTTGCCAGCGTGCCGAGAGATTTTAGAGTTGCGTGGCACGACAGGGCCGCCAGGCCATGCGCATACATTCCGCATAGTTACACACTGTACACACGTGGGGCACGGACGAGCCGAGCCCGCGGCAGGTGCGTTGCGTTGGAGCGTTCGCCTTCGCGACGCATGCGCAGGTACACGTTTGCATGAAGTGGGGACGACGTGAACACCCTTGAGACTGTGTGGCGTGTGTGGAGCGCGGGGGGGGACCGAACCGAAGTCACTCTCAAGTCGTCCGACACACATTCGTGATTCGACATTGTTTCCGAACGGAACCGAACAACCGGAATGCGGAAATGAAAATCGCGGCTCGAGAGCCCCCACCCGACCCCTTTCAGCACACGACTTCTAACTCTGCGCGATATATCGATATATGATGGTCCGCAGCGACCGCCCGCGATCGCCGATCTCTTTTTGCATCGCATTTTCGTTAGAACTGCCGCGTTTGAGTCGTTATGCCGATGCTTCAGATCACGCCTATTGACGTTGTGCCTGTACCACTGCACCTGCCTGCCGCGCGCGCGCACATCGTCCTCGACCCCTTGCCTACCCCTTGCCTGCACCGCCCTGGCCGCACAACTCTGTCGCTGACTGCATAGCCACCTAGCCCGCTGCACAGCCAACCTCGAGACGCACTACAGGTCCGCCACGTCACCAATTGCCACGCCACCCATGCCATGTGGCCATACGGCCGTTGGCTGATAGATCTTCCAGTGCCAAGCCTACGCCCAATCGCCCTCTGTCGAGGAGACGGATTGCCCCGCAGCATCCGCCAGCCCGTGCATTCATTCACAATTCGCCAAGGATCATTCACAGTCCACGCCATTCAAGGATAAGGCCCCGCAGCGAATGGTTATCGGTCAGCCCGGTGTGAGCAAGCCGCAGTCCGGTGAGGGGGCTTGTGGAATGGGTCCTAAGCCACGTGGTGATCGCCTCGCGCTCGAAGGTGTGCCCATCGGCTGTGCACACCGGGTCGCTCATCAGCTCCTTTCTGATCGGGCAGAGATACGCTGCCGGGGGCGTCGCCGCGCTCCTCGTTTGGAACAACAAAGAGCGAAGCGACGCGGCCCAGCCCGAGCTGCCATACGGGGACTTGCGACGCGCCGAGCGCATCGGCTGACCACAACGGATGGCGCCCCCGGCCGTGGCCGCCGCGGCGCGGGAGATGAGCTCCTCCAGTTGCGCCAAGCGGACCTCAAGACTCTTGAGCTCGGCCTCCTCTTCGGGCGTCCGATTCAAGGAGAAGGCCGAGCGCAAGCCGCGCCGTGAGCTCGAGCGCCTTGAGCGCTTGAGCTCGGAGATTCGCGCCTTGATGGCTGCTACCTCCGCTGGGAGATTGGAGGTAGCAGCCATCAAGGATCGAATCTCATTAACCTCTCCGACCGCCTGGCGCATCAGCTTCGCGCCCTCGATCTCGGTAATCTCACGCTCTTCGAGCTCGATGATCTGGTCGAGGGTCTGAAGGACATTGGCATTGCGTCCGCCGAGAGACTCCTCTCCAATCGCACTCATCTCTGAGAGCAGCTGCGCGCGTCCGACGCGGCACCGTTCGAGTCGATCCTTGCGCACCTCGAGCGCCTCTGAGTCCGAGCCATCGCAAAAGCTCGATTGCAGGTCACAGAAGCGCACCAGTGCGAGCGCCTTGCGCAAGGGCGTCGGGGTGAGTGTAGCAGCAACAGGGGCGATGGCGCACCCGGCCGCCCCAGGCAAGCTTTGCCCATCTCGCCACGTCACCTGCAGATGCACGGGTGCCGGCAGTGCGTCCACCACCGCAGCGGATGGTGGCGGGCGCAGTTTGAGAAGGATGATGCCTCCGGGCGCCTCGCCCCTCTCGTCGAGCGGAGTGGCAAACTCAGAAGAGAGAGTGAACGAGGCGGCGCCGGGTACGAGGCTGTTGAGCTCCGCGGAGCCACACGCTTTCTCAATAGCCCAGCCGCCGCCCAGGGCGACGCGGATGTCGAAGGCAGTCGGGGTCACATCATGAGAGAATTCCTCGCCAACGCTGCGCACAAACTCCTCCACGTTGGCCACGGACGCGTACTTGCCACCAGGCGTCGAAGAGAGCGCCTCGACAGTTCCAACGGACAGATCGACACCCATGCCGACAATGGTCGTGTAGAGGGGGACAGTGCCATCGGCGCCGCTCGCACGGCGTGTGGCCTCGGCGAGCACGGCGACCTCGTCCTCAACCCTCGACTCCATGTCCGTCAGGAAGTAGATGCGTCGCTGTGCGTGCTCCTCGGGCGCCGCCGCCGCCGCTTTCGCGAGCTCAGACATGCCAGCTGCGAAGCCCATGGCGAGATTGGTGCCGCATCCGGGGCGCACATCGGCAAGCTTCTGGGCGATGGCGAGCTTGGTGTGCTCGTCGGCAGCGCTTGTGGGGTGCAGCTCATGCGTCCGGTCGTTGAATAGGATGACTCCCACTTGGTCCTTGGGCCCAAGCTGGCCGAGAATCGCGAACACCGCACGCTTGGCCGCCTCGAGCTTAGAGAGCGAACGCCCGTCGACCCCGCCCTCGTCGCCCTGGAGCCTGGATCCCATGGAACCGCTGATGTCGAGCACGAGCGACACGCTGATCGATGGGCGCCCGGCGGTTGCCAAGCCGGCTCCGTCGAACTGCGATGCCATCTGCATAGAGAGCCAGTGCTCGGGTAGGCCCGTCAATGGGTCGGCGACGGTGGCGAGTGCAAAGGAGGGCTCGAAGATTGCCGTGGTCGTGGGCAGCGCGAAGCCAAACGAGCCGAACACATTCTCGTAGTTGAGGTAGCTCACACTTTTCGGCTGCTCAGCGCGCGCGCGCAGCGCGCTGCCGACAGATTGCTGTGACGTCATGAAGGCTCGGAGCGCGGACGAGCCACCTCCGTCCCTGCGCGCGGCCCTGGTGGCGAGCTGCTTCCGCGGCGCATGGCCGCCAGTCGACCTGCGCGCAGTCTGCTTCGTGCGAGCCATGGCTTTTGGTACAATGCGCTCGAAAAAAGACGAGCTTTGCTTTCCGAGCGTTGCGCAGCCGTCGAGTAAACACCTCTCTTTCCCCACAGCACGCTGTTTGCCGCTTCGCTTCACTTGTGAATGAGAGGAGAGGTGTTTACTCGACAGGTTCGAGGTTGCGCAGTGCCAATTGCAAACTTTTCGCGAATGTATATCCCTATGTCAAGTTTCATGTTAAGGTCATGTCGCGAAAAGGTCAGCTCAGAAAACGTGGCGAACGCCATTCCGTTCGCCTGCCTGGGTGAGGCGTGAGCGGTTTATTCCTCTATAACGGGCGCGCCTCGCCTCGACGGCCTCGCCCCGTTTTTTTCACATCAACGCAATCAACGTACAACGATCAAACCCAAGATCAAACCTTGATCTCGGTACTCACAGATCGGTATCACCAAATAATTGTAAATTCTAACCGTCCCTTCGTGCCAAGCTACAAGTAGCGCGGCGCGCGCGGCTGTGCGTGCACACATGTACACACATGCGCCGACCCAGAGGCTGCAGGCTTCTTTAATTGCGATCTGTGGGTCAACGGCACATGCACGTTTCGGCGGCACAGCCTGAGCGTCCGTTGCAGCATGCGGCACGCACGGGGCACACGACGTGGATCCACCGGCCCGCCGCCGCCGCTTGACCACTCGCGGGGTGCCGGTGCCGACGGCACGCCTCAGCGGTCGCGCGAGGTGGGCATCGAGGGGGGGAGTGAGGGCGGGAGCGAGGGCGGGAGCGACGGGGAGAAGAGGGAGCCCGTCTCGGACGCCTCGAAGAACATGGAAGCGATGTCGGCAGGCTGCAGGTGCGGCTGCTGCGAGATCCAGTTCTCGAGGGTTCGCCGGCTCTGGAACCAAGCTTCGAGCTTGTTGTGGTTCACGCCCACGCGGCGCGCGATGGCACTGAGCTGATCGGACGTGGGCGAGGGGCAGAGCTTGTAGGCGGCGGCGAGCAGCTTGAGCTGCGTGAGCGTCGCGCCGCTCTGCAGCCGGATCTGCTTGTCGATGCCGGACACGGAGAGGCTCGGCGGCACAAATTGCTGGTGCTGCAGCTGCTGCTGCAGCTGCATCTGCCGCTGGCGCTGCTTGAGCTCCTGAAACTGCTGGAACTGCTGCTGCTGTGCCCACGCGTCGGACGCGGTCCAGACCGAGGTGTCGGAGCCGCCGGCGCGCCGGGACACGCCCGCCGCCTGCTGGGAGAGCGCCGCGAGCGAGGAGGCCGAAGCTTCCGCGGCTGCGGCCGCCTTGCGCTGGATCGAGAGCTTGCGCCTCGCCGCCGTGGCCGCCGTGGCCGCGGCGGCGAGGTCGACGGCGCCGCCGCCATTGGCGTTGGCTAGGGTGCGCTTCCGTGAGGCGGAGGACGGGCCGCGCGACCGCGACGCGGGGATGGACGCCGCCGCCGAGGCAAGCGACATGAGGCAGTCTGCGGCCTTGTCATGCGCCGCATGCTGCCGCACCGAGCCGAGCAGTGCGGCGGCGGCGAAAGCGGTGGGGGAGCCAGGTTCTCCCTTGGACGAGGAGGGTGGCGGGCTGGTGCGGCCGTCGCTCTCGTAGTCCACGCGCAGCGGCGAGGAGCGCGCCGTCTGGTCGCTAAGCTTCGCCTGCAGGATGTGGGCGACTGAGAGCGAGTCGAAGGAGCGCGACTTGCAAGGCGGGGTGATCTCCTCCTCGCCCTCGGGGCGAATGAAGGCGCGCGGCTGCTCCACGAACGCCATCGGCAACTGCGAGGAGTGGCGAGGTCGCGCACGGCGCGTCAGCGGGGACGGGGTCCGAACATGCGTAAAGGCAAGCACGTGCGGCGGCTCTGAATGGGGGAAGTGGTAAGGAGAGCCGCTGGCAGCAGGCTGGTCCTGGCACGCGCCCCGCCGGCCTCCGTAGGCAACGCCGGCCGGCCGCGCACGCGCGTCCGCGCCATTCCACATCATCGACCATGCCGCCCAGCTAGCTGCTCAGTGAAGGGTCGAGAGGAGCTGCGGCCGTTGGGTCCGGCCGAGGGCGCTGACGCCCGCGCGAGAAGCCTGGTGTGCAGCCAGCTGATGCGGGCAGCGCCAAGCCCGGAGAGCGCGACAGGCGAGACCCGTCAAGGCTGGTGGGGGCGCGCACCGTAGCACTGCAACGCGGGCGTTGCAAGGCCGCTTTTCTCTTCAGCGAGGACAGCCACTCAGCCACTCACAGCGCGCGGCTTTCAGGTTAAGTTCTACAACCTTCTTTGACGACGCCGACTTTGAAAGCCGAAACACTCTGTGGCGACCGTACGCATTTCTTTTGTGTGCATTTTATTTGAGCAATTTATCGTGTTTGCATTTTATAGTTTCGTATCCGCTAGACGCGAAAGGCATGCAGAGGACAGCGATGCGTGAGCTCACCTCGATGGGCTTCACCGAGGACCAGGCATCGATCGCGCTGCAGACAGCGGGCGGCGATGTGGGCCGCGCGGTGCATCTGCTGCTCGAGCAGCCGCTGATCGCTGCTTCCGCCTCCGCGCCGCCGCCGCGCACGGAGTCAGTGACCGCAAGAGAGGAGCGCGAGCTGCGTGAGGCGATCGCGGCCTCAAACATCGAGGCGAGCAAAGGGAGCATGTTCGGAATGAGCGGCGGCGGCGGCGGCACCAAGCCGTCCACACCCGCAGCGCCGCTCGGACCCGTCGTGTTACCACCCGCGCCCGCACCTGCACCCGCACCTGCACCCGCACCCGCACCCGCACCCGCACCGCCTCCGCCGCCGGCCGCCGCGCCGCGAGCCCCCGCAAGCGCACCGGCGCCCGCGCCCATGCCGGCTCCATCGCGGTCGGCGGTGCCTCTCACCGCTCCGCAGCGTGCCGCACTCACCGCAGCCGAGGCGCGCATGGCCGCCGGCGGCGGCGATGGCGGCGCGCGGCCGGCCGTGCTGGCGCCGGCGGCAGCGGCCTCGCAGCCCGTGGCGCCGGCGACCGCCTCCACCGGCGCCGCCGTCCAGCGTGCGCCGCCGCCGCCGCGCTCGCTGCCGCCTTTGACCTCACCGGGCTCGCGCGAGGAACGCGTGCAGCAGTGCGCTGCGCGCCTCGCGGGGCGTGCCGAGGCGGTCGACGTGCTCGTGGGCTCGATGCAGCGAGTACTCAGCCATCCGACCGAGGAGAAGTATCGGCGGGTCAACCCGAGCAACCCGGCGTTTGCCAGGACTGTTGGAGCGGTGCCGGGCGGCGTCGAGTTCCTCATGGCCGTGGGGTACGAGCCGGTGCACGGGCAGCTTGTGCTGCAGAGGCACGACCCCGCCCTCCTCTGGCTAGGCAAGGCGGCGCTCGAGGCCGTGCGCGACACTGACGCGTACCTGGGCTCGCGCGAGGCGGACGAGATGCAGCGCGCGCTCGACCTGTCCTCGCATACTTTCGACGCGGAGGACGCGGCCCGCCGAGCCGTCTACCTACGCCGCGTGCCTCCGGAGCCGCTTGAGGGCGCTGCGGGCAACGCGCTGCTCTGCGTGCACACGCCGGCCGGGTCGCTCGTGTGGCGTCGCTTCGAGAGCTCGAGCACTCTCGAGGACCTGGCCAACTTTGCACGCTCGTTGCCCGGGGTGCCCCTCGGCAGCAGCCTGCGCCTGAGCAACGTCACCCTGGCGCCGCACCGGCCGCTCAATCTCGATACGCAGATCGGGCTCACTCTCGAGACCCTCGACATGTGGCCCACCGCGCACGTGCAGGTGAGTGACGCCGACGCCGCGCCCGCCGACGCGCAACCCTGAGCGCGACCGAGGGGCGTACGGCGCGTCAACGTCCCGCACAGCCTCACCGCTCAGGCCGATCTAGATCGGAGACACTCGAGGCTACCCCGAGAGTCGATAATGTGGTTCGGTTTAAGTGCTCGGCTTTAGGGGTCGTGATCGGCTAGTGGAGATCTTGTGATTTTGTGTCCTCCACTACCCACTACGGGTTAACTACAACGGGTCTCCACTCGCCACTGAGTCGACGGGTGGGACGTGCGCGGGCGTGTGCCCCGTGGCCCGGCCAAACCCTAAGCCCGGCCCCCGAGTCGCGTGCCCACGCTGGACCGGGGCCTGGCCACGTGGACTATGCACTCCGCGGTGGGCGCTTGTACAGCTTGTACAGCGCTCCGTCGGTTTGTACCGCTTGTACCGCTTGTACCGCTTGTCCAGCGCTCGTTACGGCGCTCGCTTGTACAGCGCTCCGTCCGACGGCTTCACAACCATCCCTGTCCGACGGCTTCACAACCATCCCTGTCCGACGGTTTCACAACCATCCCTGTCCGACGGCTTCACAACCATCCCTGTCCGACGGAGCACGCTCACCGCGTCGTGCACGTACGCACGGCAGCTGGCACACGCGCCGCGGCTGAGGGCGGCGCCAATGGGCAGTGCATGCCGCTGCCGCTCCTTGCACACGCCCAGGCCGAGGGGCAGGGGCGCCCCGCCGTCGCGCACAATGCCAGCTTCTGGCGCAGCACGAGGCTCCGATTGAGCAGCTTCGCAGCGGGTGCGTAGTGCAAGGGTCCATCCCCGTCCTCCTCGTCGTCCTCCTTCTCGTCGCCGCCACCGTCCTTGGCGCCGCCGCTCTCGCCGGCATCTTTGCGCTCGTCACCGTCAAAGAGCAGCGCGCGTGCCAGGACTCGACGAGCTGTTGTAAATGTGATTGTCAAAGTGGCGCCCGATCCGTCGCTCGCATCATACGGTCGTGCATGAGGCTGACGTCGAGCGACACCCACTCGTACGAGTTGCACAGCTCGGCCGCGCGACCTCCTGCATCGTGAGGCACGCATCGCACTCACAAGCCTGGACGCTCATCGTCGGGCATAGGTCATCCACTTCCAATTGCGCGAGCACTCGCCCGTGTGTGCCCAGTAGTTGCAGTCGGGCTTCCTTGCCCGCACAGGCTGGCGGAGGCGGCTGCGTCTCTGGCGTCTCCCAGATAGGTGGCTTGCGTGCGGCCACGTGCGCGCGCGCAGCGCGCAAGGAGCGCCAAAGGCGCGATCGTCGGCAAAAAAGCAAAGGGTTGGAGTGTTACCGGGTAAGAGGGACCGAGAGTTTGTGAGAAATCGCCGATTGCTTCATCCGATGCGCCCTCGACACAGCGGGGGCGTCATAAGCAAATGCCGTTCGCATGCTTTAGATAATTTTTCACGATCTGCTGCATCGAGATGTGCCTTCTCGCGTGACGACGCCGCGCGGCGTTCGTCAACGATGGTGGCCTCTCTGGCGATCTCCAAATTGCTGTTGCTCGCGTGCGCACTCTCGTGCGACGCGCTGCGCGTCGGCGGAGCGGCGGCCGTGGTCCAGCGCCGCGCGAGCACGCCCGTCTGCGGCGCGACCGCGCAGCCCGAGACGAAGACGCGCACAAAGCAGAAGACCTCGAGCGGTGGTGGTGGTGGAGGCAAGGGCGGCGCTCCGAAGTTGGAGGTCGCCAAGCCGAAGCTGAAGCCGCTGGAAGCGGACATACCGATGTGGAAGGTGATCCTCCTCGGCGACGACGAGTACGAGGAGGATCCGGTCGTCGCCGTGCTGAAACAGGTGATCCCCGAGATTGAGAACGAGCGGCAGGCGCGTGAGCGGTACACGGAGGCGATGAAGTCGGGCCGCTCGCTGCTCGTCGTTCAGCCCAAGGAGCAGGCCGAGTTCTACGTCGAGCAGCTCGCGCGCGCCGACCCGCAGATGGTCGTCTACTCAACAATCGAGGAGGAAAAGTGAACAGGACGTGGAGCGGCTCGCTCGAGGTCTTGGTACCTCAGCCTCTTGCGGGGCGGGTCTCGGGGAAAACGGCGCTTTTTCACAGCCACAGGCGGCGGCTCTCGACCGGCGCGCCCGTGTGTAACCGAAATCGTCGGCACGTCGGCCCCCTAAGCCGGAGCCTCGACCGTACCGCGGCCGTTTATTCATTCGCGTTAGTCCGTTCGGCGGAGACGCTCACACGCAATAGACGCTCAGACCAAAAACATACCTAAGGCCAAAGCTGTACTGTATTCTCTATAAATTTAGACTATAATCGCAACCTATAAACACTGAAATCTAACCACTAGAACCACTAAACTCTGCTTCGGGGCCTCCGCCACATGGCAGTCAGTCCGGCCGGCCGTCGACGAGCTGCGTCGTGTGGCACCGGCGATCAAAGATGGTCACCCTAAGCGACGCCTCCCGCAATTCCACATGAAACTCCTCCTCCGAGTAGTAGAAATGGCCGCCCGCCTCGCGCTCGATGAGCACGTTCCACAGCGCCCCACCACCCGCCTCGCTTCCCGCCCACGGCAGCGAGCGCCCAACCTCGCGGCGGAGCCTGTCCGCGGAGTTTGGCTGGGATATCAGATCGTACGTCCATGCGTCGATCGTCTCCACGAGCACCGGCATGCGCGCCTTCTCGGCGTCGGGGCGCTCCTCCGGCGGCATAATATAGTTCTTGTACATCGAAGGCGTGACAGCGACGCGGCGGCCGTTGAGCTCCGGCCGTTCCGGCAGAAGCGTGCCGTTTTGGTACAAGGTGAGGCCACGACTCCCGCAGTGCAGCGCCTCTCTGTCCTCCGATTCGCGGCAGAGCAGCACGTTCCACACGTCCGAGGCCAGCTCGACATATTCGCTGCAATAGACTGCATACGAAAATGCCGCGCCCATAAAAAATACGTCCCAGAAGCCTCCTCGGCTCTCGGACAGCCTCGTCCCGATGGGCTCGGGCTTGTTGCCTGAGTGCTCAGTGACCTCCGAGTAGATGGCCTGCACGGCCATCGCTTCGCTGGGCGAGAGGTTGGTGTGCACGATTGACACAAGAGAGCACGAGTGCGGCTCTAGGCCGATGGCAAGCGCGCTGGCGGCGGCACTGACTGCCAGTACCCCATGAAGCATGCGCATGCTGCTTTGAGAGTGTGCTGCGAGGGCCGTTTGGGTTGCAGGTCAGGAAGCGAACTCCGCCGCGGTGGGGGCGGGGAGGTCACCAGACCCGCGACACAATCGATTCCGCAAAACTTGGTGCTCCACTCTCTTTCCCACAGTTGTAAACGGCCCAACCCCAGGGCCACCCCCCATCCGCGATCACCACGGCTTGTGACTGTCAAGTTTCTTTTTCAGCGCGGCCGTCGGCACGAAGCGAAGCGCTCTCCGACTGTTTGGATTTGACACTAGCCCTCTCCTGGGTGCCCTCTCGCGCGCGTCTGGCTCAAAAGGGGCTGTCTGGGCAGCCGGTGTTCTTGAGCACGCCCGCCTTGTACAACGCCGGGTTGATCGCGTTGTACGCTTTGCCATACGGCGGCCCCGCGAAATCGTCGTGGAACTGGTGATAGAGCTCGGCCGCGTAGAAGGGGAATTTGTTGCTGTCGTACACGAGCACGACCTTGTCGCCGATGGTATCGGGTTCGTCGCCACGTCCCGTCATCAGCCGCATCGGGCTCTCGCTCGCCGCCTTTGCGATCACCTCATAGAAGGGAGACGACTCGCCGCCTGGCAGCCCTAGCACTGAGCGGTACTCGCCGCCGCGGTCCTGCGGGTCGTGACGGTAGCCGCGCGTGCCGAAGATGTTGAAGTAGCGCTTCGCAAAGGCCGGCAACGCGCTCGCTGGCACCTCGACCTGCACCACCTCTGCGTGGCCCAACTGGCCGTAGTCGGCGAAGCGCTTGAAGTTGTGATCTGCACGGCGCAACGCGCGAGCGCGCGGTCAGGCAGTGAGCGTGTTCACACGGCAATCGGCTGAGTGCGGCCGTCGTCTGGGGCGCGCGAAGCGGCCGTGGATCCGAGCGGCTTTCAACTCACAGCACACTTTGCCGCCGTCGCCGAGCCTCTGGCCACCCGCATATCCGCTCACAGCAGAGATTTGCGAGGAGGAACGTTTGAGCGAAGACATCTCCTCCATGGTGAACTCGTGTTGCACGTGCCAGAAGCACCCGGCCCCGAAGTAGACCTTGACGGGCTTTGAGTCGGCTGCGAGTGCCGGAAGCGCATTGGACTGGCTGGCAGCAACCGCGCCCACGGCGAGCGCAATCGCCCTACGCCGGGCGATGACGTTGGGCACGCGCAAGGAGGTGATGCTTCCGGCGAGGAGGGCGAGCAGAACGGACCTGTACATTGCGTGGTGGGCGCTCGAGCTGGAAGGCGGATGGCGCGGCGTTCTTCCACACGAGGGTGTGAAGGTGTGGGATAACGCGCTGACTTTTTTTCTGAAAGCAAAAGCGTGCATCTTTCCGTGCGGCCCCCCCTCGAAAAATGAGTTTTGGGGGGGGGGGGGTCAACGAACCGCCCCTCACCAGGGGGGAGTTCTAGCAAGGGCCCTTGTGGTCGCCCGCTCGTTCGGTCGACCGGGTCCGGTGTGGGTAAGGTGTGGGGGTGACACAAGACAAACTTTTCTAGAAATAACACAGTAGTGAGTTGAGACACACATGCGGTGGTGTCGTCCACGCGTTTTGCGGCCTCTGGCTCCTGTGTGTCTGAGTTTCTGATCACAGTCTAGATATCTTTTCGTTGGAAAATTGGCGTGAAAGTGTCACCATTGCTGATCGGCAGCCTCCACGGCGGCAGCCGTGGCCGCGCGCCTCTCCTTCAGGTGCATCTGCAGCAGCACGCGCGAGAGCGTATTCGGTTCGGCGAGGGCGGCCCACCACAGCTTGTTCAGTCGCTCGAAGCCCTTGTGCGCTGGGTCCTTGAGGTTCCACGGCTTGGCCATCGTGAAGTGCAGATTGCGCACCTCGTTGAGCGCCCAGAGGGCGGGCTGGCCGCTGCCACTGGCCGTGCCCGAAGGCTCGTTCCCCGCGCGATGCGAGCCGTCCTCGCGATGGCACGCGTACAACGTCTTCGTCGCGTTGTAGTACCAGGGCAGTGCGGCCCATGCGCCACGAAAGTAGTCGTTGAGGAAGTCTTGCTCGGCGAATGGGCATGCGGATAGGTCGAAGGCCGCGAGCGCACCCGTCATATGCTCAAAGACGGCGCGCGAGGGTCGGAGCACGAGCAGCCCCGCGTTGAAGTAAGAGCCAGGAGGCGGCGGCGCCGCCGCCGATTTGGGCGACATGGGCGCGAGGTGCGCGCACGCAACGCATCCCCGAGGCACGGCGCAGAAGCACTCGTGCACCGCACCGATGCGTGCACCGATGCGGCACGCCCCCGCGCCGCCGTCGTCCGCTGGGCTGCGCCCGCAGCCATCGTCGCGCTCGAGCAGCTCATCCATGTTCTTGAGCACAACCATGTCCGCGTCCAGGTAGACGACACGCTCGAACTGCGTCTGCTCCCACAGCCGCAGCTTCGTCCAGCACTCGGCAAAGTGCGCTTTCAGGTACGCAGCTTGGCGGTCGCCACTGCCGGCCGGCAATGCCAAGGGCTCGACGCGGAGCAGCTCGCACCCATCAAGCGCGGCGAGCTCCGCCTGCACCTCGGGTGGCACGCCATCTGTGAGCATCACGACCAGCGGATACTCGGTGTCCACCACGCTGAGCGAGTTGGACAGGGCCTTGACGCCGCTGGCATATGCGCTGTTCGTCAGCAACGTGATCCAAGCGAGCCGCAATGGCTTGCGCGCAGCCTCCTCATTCGCGCTCGAGGTGTCGCCGCCTGAGGGTGTGGATGCAGGTGAACTGGCGCAAGCGGGTGCTGCGCCCGCTGCGCGAGCGGAAGCCGCTAGCAAGTATGACTCTGACATCGTCCAACGCTCCGCCAGCGCGATGCGGCGTTCTTTGCCGATCGGCGGCGCATTGCCGAAAGACCATTGTCGATCGCACAGTACCGGTACAGTACCGGTAAAAAGACACAGGGGGGAGCCGGGACACCGGTACTCTTCTGTACCCGATCCCAGGCTCCCAGGCAGATCCGGCCCCAAAAACACACGTGGCCAATGACTTGACTTGACTTGACTTGCTCGTAGACTCTGACTTGACTTGACTTCAAGGCTTGACTTGACTTGCTCGTAGACAACTAGACATTTCCCTGTTATCCTGCCGAGCAGCAAGGACAAGCTGTCGACTGGTTCCCAATGGCTGGTTCCTGCTGACGGAATATCGCACTTCACTATAACCTACTAGTATCGTAAACAAGGGAGCTCGACGCGGAACACGCACACAAAGAAATTGCTCGGCGCGGCGCTTTGCGCCGAGGCACGCAGGCGCCCATCTTGTGATCTTCAGTATTTGATTTGGGTTCTTTTTCTCGACGAGCATCTAGCATTTGGCATCTGGACTGCCGTGGTCGCGATGCGTGCTTACAGGTCATCTCGGCGCGCGGAATTGTGCGGATTTGTGCGGATTCTAGATTCGACTTAATATAGCCGATCTCGACTGGCATCTTGATACTCCTTTTCCACAGTCGAAACTAACAGGGTCATACCTCTGGCGGGGTCTCCGTGCCGCGCGCCGCGCAACATGGTGGACGACCACCAGTCTCTACGTGCCCGGTCGCGCTTCGGCCCAATGCGCAGCATGATGCGTACAACGCTCTTCGCGGTACGCCTCTTCACGGGAACCCCGAAGCCCACGCCCTGGCCGGACAGCGCGCCGCGGTGACGTCTTGATGGGACCCCCCCTTTCTGTGCCCCCATTGCTACGCGCAGCTGTCCGTGGCGACGGCTCGCGCACAAGCCTTCGAGGACATGATCCACATCAGTGGCAACATCAATTCGCAAACCTGGGTACGCACGCACCTGATCCTTCAAACACGTCTGCGATGTGTGCTGATTTGTGCTGCCCACCGTGTGGATTTGTGCCGCCATTCTCCGAACTCGATCCGCAGTTCGCAGCATACAAATACGTTCTGACGGACCAGGTATTCGTCACGTCTGGCACGACGCTCACCGTCGAGCCAGGCACCACCATCTTCGCTTCACCAGCCTCACTGAGCGGTGTCGCTCCTGCGCTCATCGTCGAGAAGGTTGGACTGATCTCAGCACCTGGCAGTTCGATTGCGCCGATCACCTTCACTGCCTTCCACCCCACCGAGTCGTCGTCGTCGTCGGTGTCGACTGACTCTACCAGCGCGGATACCGTGCTCGAGACGTGCGGCACGTGGGGCGGGCTCATCCTGCTCGGCAGCGCGCCGACCAACGTGCCGACCAGCTCGCAGATCGAGGGCATCATAGCAAAAACGTACGGCGACGCAAATCCGACCGAGCCGTCGGGCCCCATGCAGTACGTGCGCTTGTGGCACGGCGGCGCGGTCGTGGGCGCGAACAACGAGATCAACGGCATCACCTACGGCGGCGTCGGCTCCGGCACCGTCGACGACCACTGCGAGGTGGTGTACAATGTGGACGACGGCTTCGAGTTCTTCGGCGGCACGGTGAACGTCAAGTACCTGTCGATGCTCTTCGCTCTGGGGGACGACGGCTTCGACACAAACCAGGTCTACATTGGCAAGGGCCAGTTCCTGTTCGTGATCGAGGGCCTGAGTGGCGACCGCTCGATGGAGATCGACTCGGGCATCGGCTCGAACCAGGGCGTGACCCCGCGCTCGCACCCGCCATTCTATTCGTTCACCTTGATCGGCGGAGGCACCGGGACTGGCGCGCGCACGGGCGAGCTGATCCACGTCAACGACGGTACGGGTGGCAAGTTCGGCAACGGCATCCTCGCGCACCCGCACTTGAACGGCCTCCTCTTCGAGGACTGCGGCTCGACGCTGAGCTACACGCAGACGCTGCCGGCGGTCTCGGTCAGCATTTCGAACCCCGGATACTTTTACTTCTCGGCCAACAACATCATCGACACGGCGACGGTAAAGCGCTGGAAGGAGGACGTGGGCAAGCTCGATGAACAGATGCGCTTGCTCGTTGGCGACGTACTGCTCTCCTCCTTCGCATACATGGCGCCCTTCTCGCGTCAGTTCCGCAACAGCCTTATGGACGAGAAGTGGAGGCCCGACATGCTCGCGCAGGGCGTGCCGCTCACCGCCGGCTTTGATACGATTAACCTGCTCACTGACTCGTCAAAGACGGCCTTGTGCAGCGACGACGGCGGCGACCCTGGCTCCAAGGTAGCAAAGTGCGCCTACGTCACCGACTGCGTCGGCGGTGGCCCGCGCGGCTTCGTGCCATCCCCGCCTGCACGGTCATCAGCAGTGCATGCAGCGCCCAACCCACCGCCGAACATCTGCTCGAATTCATGCTTGTCCACCTCCAACATCGCCTGCCCGGATCTGGTATCGTGCCCGTACCTGATCACCACGGTTGGCGGCACTGGCCTCAACCACAACCAGTCTGGCAACTCCTTCCTGGACTCGTGCGCCATCTGCCGCGGCGCCGCGTGGACTTGTGCCGGACGTAACTCGATGACGGCCGACGACGGGTTGCGCAAGGGCGCGTGCCAGGTCTTTGAGATCGCACTTGAGGAGCTCTTCATCGAGAGCAAGCTCTGGAACGCCGACATCAAGTACTCGTTCCCGTACGAGGGCACTGCGGGCGACCCCGTCGAGGAAGCAGCGACCAAAAACGGTGTTCCTTTGCGGTGGGTGGAGTGCTTCGACGGCGCACTCATGCTGCTCGGGCTCAGGTTGCTCATCTATGCAGTTTGCTCGGAGCAGGAACGGTCCGGCCGGAACACGCGCTTTGTGATTTGGTCGAAGAACAATCGCTCACACTGTAACCATTGGGTCAAATTGGCCTCGCTCGCCCTCGTCGTCCCCGGGGTGAGCGCCATGGTGTCGACGTTACCATCCGATGGCGATGGGACTGGTGCACATTGGGCAGAGTCGGCGCACTTGCCGCCACCGCAGCCGCCGCCGTCCACTCAATGCGCCGATGATGTGAACAGCGGCGCCTTTGACATAAGCGGCGCACCCATGCCGTGCTCCTACTTCTCAGCACAGCCCTCTGTTTGCGCTTCCTATACCATTGCGCGCACCACCTGCCCGGTCGCCTGTGGCACTTGTCCGCCTCCCCCGCCTGTCCCCTCGGGCATAACGGTCTTGGCCGACGCCGAAACGAGCGACCACCCTGTTGTCGGGATCCACGCAGTCCAGGACGCGCCCAGTCACCGTCGTGCTCAGCAGGCCCAGGCCGGCGTCGTCCCCAGCCTGACCAGCACATCCAGCACCTCTTCAGGCAGCAGCTTCGTTACGGCCCAATCGTTCCAGCTTACTCTGTTGCCGTCCGTGTCACCAACCCCACGGCCACGGCCTCCGCCCCTGCCACCCTGGCCACCCTCGCCTTCCCGACTGATGCCCCCACCCACGTCGTCCCTGTACCCTCCGGATTCTGGCCCGACGCCGCCTCGGTCCTCGTCACCGTCACCGCCGCCGTTGCCGCCGCCGTCGCCGCCGTCGCCCATGCAACGACCGTCGATTCCACCTTCTCCACCCTTTCTGATGCCACCCCCGCCGATCCTCCCGCCCAGTCACCGCCGTGAGCTGCAGCATGCCCAGCCACCGCCCTCGCCACCACCACCTTCTCCTTCTCCGCCTCCGCCTTGTCCTCCGCCGTCGCCACCGTCGCCGCCGGCACCGCCGGCACCGCCGCCGTATCCGCCGGGGACCGCAGCGGTGCACACCGTCGCCGATCTGACCAGTGCACTCGCCGACACAGCGGTCGGCCACATGGTCCTTGCTCCCGGCACCTACTTCCTCAGCGGCGAGCTCAGCGTCACCAGGAGTGTCGTCATTGAGGCGGAGGTGGCAGGCTCGGTCGTGCTGAATGGTGGCAACGCGTTCCGTGTGCTGAACGTCAACCCGGGGTCGTCCGGCGTCGTGCAACTCTTCGGGCTCAACATCACGGGAGGTCAAGTTAATTTGTATTGGGGAGGAGCTTATGGCGGCGGTGTTTTCATTGGCGGTGGCATTGTGACCTTGTCATCGTGCACCATCACTGGCAACACAATTTATAATGCAGGGTATAATGCAAGGGGCAGCGGTGTCTATGTTCAGGGTGGCATGGTGACCTTGTCATCGTGCATTATCACCAGCAACACAGGTTCAAGCACTTGTCATGAGTCTTATGGCGGTGGTGTCTATGTTGAGGATGGCACAGTGGACATCTCATCATGCACCATCAGTGGGAACACACTTCTCAGGGGAGGGTGTCATTATGAGAATAACGGGAGGGGCGGCGGTATCTATGTCTCTTCTGGCACAGTCACGATAACGTCTTCCTCAATCAACGGGAACACAGCCGGCAGCAGTAGCGGTGGCGTCGTCGTCGATTCAGGCACGGTCGCATTCATCAGATCCCAAATATACAACAATGGGAACAACAATGTCTTCGTCTCACAAGGAGCCACCGCCTGCTCCTTCGGAACGATCCTCACCAACCTCATTGGCGTAGTATCAGCTTGCCCGGCACCCCCACCGCAACTTCCGCCTCCGCCCTCCCCCTCGCCACCCGAGCCATCACCTCCTCCTGCTCCTCCTCGTCCTCCGTCTCCACCGGCGCGGCCACCGTCGCGCCCTCCCTTACCACCACCGCCCAGCCCGTCGCCGCCTCCGCCCTCACCGCCGCCCCCCTCGCCCTCGCCACCGCCGCCCTCGTCGCCGCCCCCATCGCCTGAACCGAGCCCCCCGCCTCCGCCGTCGCCCTTGCCTCCCCCGCCCCCGCGTTCGCCATGGCCATTTGGTTTCCCGCCCTTAAGACCATCGCCTTCGCCGCCTCCGCCCTCGCCCCCCCCGCCGCCGCCCTCGCCCTCGCCGCCTCCATTTCCACCCTCGCCGCGGCCGCCGCCCTCGCCGCCTCCGCCACCGCCCATTACATGCGGCCCTAGCA